>LWDU01040991.1_pt1 | contig 72697 bp, 69 predicted proteins | sample 727161 | NCBI WGS metagenome assembly LWDU01 (sample SAMN04566230, study PRJNA314399) | hydrothermal vent metagenome | isolation source: deep sea hydrothermal plume seawater | place: Mexico: Gulf of California, Guaymas Basin | collected 2004-07-11 | reverse complement strand
GAAACCGGTATGCGTAACTTTTGCCTGTGGGCATTAGGTATGGCCGTACTTACCCTAAATGAAATCAAGCAACACCTGGATTTCAACGACTCCAGTCAAGTCAAGATTACGCGTAAAAACGTCAAACAAACCATAGTCACAACAAAAATCATTGGTCGTAGCAACCTTCTGCTCTCACTACTGTTTGATTTAAAAAGTAAAAACCTGGTCTGCAAGGACTGGCAATATCAAGCAAAAAAATAAGTCGCATTATGTTTACCGATGATTACAACAATATGAGCAATATCCATTCATTGGATAGTGCCATAAAAAATGCTCAAGAGAAGCTTCTCTCTTTACAGCACAAGGATGGTTATTGGTTATTTGAACTAGAAGCTGACTGCACTATTCCGGCTGAATACATCATGATGATGCATTATCTGGATGATATAGACCCGGAATTACAGGCAAAACTTGCAGTTTACTTGCGCGCCCAACAATCCCCTGATGGCAGTTACCCTTTATTTCAGGGGGGCACAGGAGATATTAGCTGTAGCGTTAAAGTTTACTATGCTTTAAAAATGGCTGGAGATCAGCCTGATCAGCCACACATGACTCTCTTGCGTGACTTTATTTTGAGTCAGGGTGGCGCAGCTAAGGCAAATGTTTTTACCCGTATTGCCCTGGCGATTTTTGAACAGCTACCATGGCGCGGAGTACCTTTTATTCCGGTTGAAATCATGTTACTGCCTAAATGGTTTCCTTTTCATATAGATAAAGTATCCTACTGGTCCAGAACCGTGATGATTCCTTTATTTATCTTATGTACGTTACAGGCAAAAGCAAAGAACCCGCTTAATATAGATATCCTGGAATTATTTGTTGTGCATCCCGATAAAGAAATGCACTACTTTCCTGAAAGAGGTCTGCTGAATAAATTTTTCTTGTTTCTAGATGCCTTAGGACGCAAGTCACGCATACTGATCTCGAAAAAAATGCACCAGATTGCGGTCGATAGAGCGAAAAACTGGTTTACCGAACGTCTGAATGGTGAAGATGGTCTCGGTGGTATTTTTCCAGCTATGGTCAATGCCTACGAAGCCATGCTATTACTCGGCATGCCTGCTGACCATGAGCATGTCGTTACCGCACGTAAAGCAATCGATAAACTGCTGGTTATCAAAGAACATGAAGCGTATTGTCAGCCTTGCCTATCGCCCGTCTGGGATACCGGCTTAACTTTACTTGCATTACAGGAAGCAGACTTAACTGCTACTAATTCCAGTAGAGAGCGCGCTTATGACTGGTTAAAAACCAAGCAATTATCTGATGAACCTGGTGATTGGCGTATTCAACGACCTAATCTGGATGGTGGCGGCTGGGCTTTCCAGTTTGAAAATCCACATTACCCTGATGTCGATGATACTGCGGTTGTTGCTTACGGCATGGCAACATCGGGTTTACCTGGCATGGACGAATCTATCCACCGCGCAACTCGCTGGATTGTCGGCATGCAGGATGGTAATGGTGGCTATGGTGCATTTGATGTCGATAATACCCATTATTACCTAAATGAAATTCCCTTTGCCGATCATGGTGCTTTATTAGACCCACCTACAGCAGATGTTAGTGCGCGCTGCCTAATGTTAATGGCAAAAGTAGCTCAGGATCATGATGAATATTTACCTGCTTACAATCGCTGCCTTGTCTATATTCGCAACGGGCAGGAAGACGATGGTTCGTGGTTTGGTCGCTGGGGAACAAATTATATATATGGTGTCTGGTCGGTGCTGATTGCACTGGAACACACAGCCACAGCTAAAGACGACCCTATGTACACCAAAGCAGTTGCATGGCTAAAAAGCATGCAGCATGACGATGGCGGTTGGGGCGAAGACAACCAGAGTTATCATGACGCTAGTATGCGTGGCAAATTCCATACCAGCACTGCCTTCCAGACTGCCTGGGCAACCATGGCTTTAATGGCTGCCGGAGAGCATGAGTCTAAAGAAGTTCAGGCAGGAATTGATTATTTACTAAAGCAGCAAAACAAAGACGGCTTATGGACAGATAACTGTCATACCGCACCTGGTTTTCCACGGGTGTTTTACCTGAAATATCATGGTTATGACAAATTCTTTCCATTATGGGCTTTAGCGCGTTATCGCAATGAGCAACGTAACAAGTGATTACCGGTATTCTGGTCGCTTTACCTGAAGAATTACGCACTCTGACTAAATCCAGGATTCAGCAGGGCGAATGCTTTGCTATGTCTGAAAATACCCTAATCACCCTCACAGGCTCTGGTCCCAAAAATGCCGCTAACGGCGCACAAAACTTATTAGCTCAAGGTGCAACGCAATTAATTAGCTGGGGATGCGCCGGAGCATTAGCACCACATTTGAATGCAGGTGATTTACTTATTCCTGATTCCGTACTCACTCGAGACAATACTCTAGTGGCAACGCATAAGCTATGGTCTCAGCAAGTCATCGCCTTGCTGGATAGCTCTATCACTTATACCGAAAGTAAGCTTTTAGAGAGCGACACGATTATCAGCCTGGCACAGGATAAAAACCAGCAATATTTGCAAACTCAGGCAGTCGCTGTCGATATGGAAAGTGCCGCTGTCGCACGTTTTGCAAATCAGCAACAAATTCCGTTTATCGCGATACGCAGCATTGTAGACCCCGCCGCACTCGATTTGCCTAAAGCGATTGACTACGCTATGAATGATAAGGGTGTCGTCTCGATTAGCAAGCTACTACTTTTCTTATGCCGCCACCCGGGTGAGCTACCAAGCCTGATTAAACTGGGCTTGCACTTCAATGCGGCGAGTAAAACCCTGAAACACCTAGCTCATCGACTGCCACAGATCACCCAGACGCAGTGGAGTGTAGCATGAGCCTGGCAACTAAAATTTTGACCTGGCAAGGCTGCATGGTTACGCGCTATTCCTGGCTCATTATCAGTATGGCTTTATTGCTGACCGGACTGAGCATTTACTATGCAAAAGATCACCTGGGAGTAAACAATAACTCCTCAGAAATGCTATCGCCTGATTTACCGTTTCAGAAAAACTTCAAGCGCCTGGAAACAGCATTTCCTCAGGATACCAATGCCATATTATTTGTGGTCGACACACCGACGCCTGAAGAAACGGCTATTGCAGCGAGCAATCTATTAAAGCGCCTAGAAAACAATAGTGATTTTTTTGAATCCAGCTACATTCCTGATGACAATGCGTTTTTCCGGCAACAGGCTTTTCTTTATCTATCCACTGCAGAGCTGGATAAGTTAGCCAGTAATTTAACCGATGCCCAGCCTTTTATTGGTTATCTGGCACAGAATTATCATCTGCAAGGTCTGTTTAGCATATTAACAGAGGCGCTGGAAAATGAAGACAGTATCATTAGTCAAAGTTTGCCCGCACTGCTGACATCGATCAGCACTGCTCTGGAAAAAGCTGCTACAGGTGCTTATTACCATGTTTCTTGGCAGGAAATCCTTAACCCCAATAGCGCAACCAATAAAACCCGCCGCATTGTTATTGCTAAACCCTGGGTTAACTATCAATCAATGATGCCGGTGGATGCAGCCATAGCAAAGGCGCGCTCGGTATCCAGCCAGCTAATGCACGAAATGCCTGGCTCGAATATTCGCATTACTGGCGATATAGCCCTACAACATGAAGAATTAGAAGATATAGGTGATGGCGCCGTACTAAGCGGCATCGGCTCTTTGCTATTGGTTCTGGCTATCCTGTTTAGATGCTTTAGATCAATAAAATTACTCTTGGCAACGCTGATTACCTTATTAATGGGGCTCACTCTGACAGCAGGATTTGCCGCCATAGCGATAGGTCATTTGAATGTTATTTCCGTCTCATTCGCTGCGCTTTATATAGGGTTGGGGGTCGACTTTGCTATACATATGAATCTGCATTATCGTGCTCAGTTAGTTAAACAGCAGAGCAATGAAGATGCGATAAAAAAAGCCCTGCAAAGTGTCGGTTTTTCGTTATTTCTTTGTGCCTTAACCACCTCTATCGGTTTTTTTGCCTTTGTGCCTACCGACTATACAGGGGTTTCTGAATTAGGTATGATTTCAGGTGTCAGTATGTTTATTGGCCTGGCTGTGTCCATGTTGGTGTTGCCTGCCCTCTTGACTTTATTTAAACTTAAAGATGCAAAGCCGTTTAATACTGCTGTCCAGCCTTCATTTATCCAGACACTTCCGTTTCGCTATAAAAAGACCATCCGCATAAGCACCTTTGTGATAGCTTTTTCCTGTTTATTCGTCATTCCGTCGATCAGTTTCGATTCCAACCCGATCGACATGCGTAACCCCAAAGCGACAACGGTGATTGCCTTTAAAGATTTATTAAAGTCCAAAACTGACTCGCCTTATGCACTATATGCTTTAAGCCAGAATTTGGAAGCAACCCGGCAATTATCAGTTGAACTGGAACTGTTACCGTCAGTTCATGGCACTATTAACCTGGAAAGCTTGGTGGCCAATGATCAGGATGAAAAACTATATACGATTGAAGACTTGGCGCTGATCTTAGGCCCGCAACTGAGTCAATTTAATGCGCGACTAGCGCCGTCTGATACTGTTGCTGTGTTAACCGAATTTAACGCTACACTGGCAAATTTTCTGGAAAAGCAGAACAGCAGTATTAACCCTAAAATCTTGCTTGAACTCAGTGCCAATATTGATAAATTTTTAGCTGCACTGGAGCAATTTCCGGAGCCCGTCATACTGGCACAAAATCTGGATAACAGTATCTTAGGCCTTTTACCCTACACCATTACCATGCTTAGTCAGGGTTTAAGCGCTTATCAATTTGGTATCAATGACATTCCTGAACAGATACGCCTACAATGGCTTAGTCCCACTGGCATTTACCGTACCATGATCATGCCTGAGCAAAATTTAAACATCCCTGAGAACTTAAAGCAGTTCGCGGAACAGGTACAAAGTATTGACCCTAGTGCAGTCGGTATGCCTGTCGGCGACCAGGCATCAGGCAAAGCAGTAGTCGGTGCTTTTCAACAAGCTTTCGCAAGCTCATTGCTCATTATCGGACTGTTACTTTTATACATACTGAGAAGCATAAAAAAAACGCTATTGGTGATAGCCCCCTTATTACTGGCCGGCCTGTTAACTTGCACGGTCAATGTTTTCCTTGGCATTCCATTTAATTTTGCTAATATCATCGCCCTGCCACTACTGTTAGGCATGGGTGTCGATAGTGGCATTCATATTATGCACTGCCTGCACGAAAGCCTTGCAGACGATCAGAACTTATTACAAACCAGCACGGCACGGGGTGTTATGTTCAGTTCCATCACCACGATGAGCAGTTTTATCAGCCTGGCTTTTATTCCGCATTTCGGTATTTCCAGCATGGGAATTACCCTGGCTGTTGGCATTAGTTTTACTTTGCTGTGTACGCTGATTATATTGCCTGCTTTTAGCAGTAGAACCATTCAACTTGAACCAAAAACACAATAGATTACCCATGTCCTTTAGTATTGCCGAACTTTTTTCTCAACATAGCCAGGAAAAATTTGTGCTGCACGAAAACCATTTAAATAAACAAATGGTTCGGGTATTGCAAACCATAGGTTATGACCGTAACTATACCAAGGCAATGGGGCAATACTTATATGATCAGGATAATACTGAATATCTCGATTGTTTAAGTGGCTTTGGTGTATTTGCCATAGGGCGTAACCACCCCACTGTTATCAGTGCATTACAGGAAACGCTGACACTGGAATTACCCAATCTGGTGCAAATGGATGTCTCATTATTAAGCGGCTTACTTGCAAAAAAGATCCTGGATACGACACCCGCTAATCTAGATAAAATGTTTTTCTGTAATTCAGGTACCGAAGCAGTCGAAGCAGCGATAAAATTTGCCCGCTACACCACCAAACGGGAAAAAATCGTTTTCTGTGATCATGGCTACCATGGCCTGACTATGGGATCTTTATCTTTAGTAGGTGAAGAAGTCTTCCGCGAGGGCTTTGGGCCTTTTCTACCGGGCTGTAGCTCAGTCCCTTTTAACGATCTTGCTGCTCTGGAAGAGGCATTAAGTAACAAAGATGTTGCTGCTTTTATAGTCGAACCGATACAAGGTAAGGGCGTTAATCTACCTGACGATAACTACCTGGCCGAAGTACAGCGGTTATGTAAAAAATACGGTGCCTTGTTTGTTGCTGATGAAGTGCAGACCGGCATCGGTCGCACCGGAAAATTCTGGGCAATTGACCATTGGGATGTACAACCCGATATGATTTGCATGGCCAAAGCTTTATCAGGCGGCTTTGTACCCGTTGGCGCTGTGGCAATGACTAACAAGATTATGGAAACGGTCTTTAATCGCATGGATAGAGCTGTTGTTCATGGTTCCACTTTTTCTAAAAACAATATGGCTATGGCTGCGGGTCTAGCGACACTCCAAGTCATGGAAGATGAAAAACTGGTTGAAAATAGCGCTAAAGTCGGCGCAGACATTATCAGTAGCCTCAATGCATTAAGTAGCAAATATGAATTTCTAAAAGAAGCACGCGGTAAAGGCTTAATGATCGCCATTGAATTTCAAGCTCCGAAAAGTCTAAAACTTAAAGCTGCCTGGGCGACATTGGAAGCCGCTAATAAGGGTTTATTCTGCCAGATGGTCACCATTCCTTTATTTAAAGAACACCACTTACTCACACAGGTAGCAGGGCACGGGATGAATGTCGTTAAACTATTGCCACCATTGAACTTAACAACAAAAGATCGTGACTGGGTTGTCAACTCGTTCGATCAAGCCATTGCTGACACTCACAAAGTCCCTGGCACAATCTGGTCGCTCGGTAAGAACCTTGCCAGCCACGCACTCAAATCAAAAAAAGGGTCATAAGGAACGCACACTATGAAAATTGCAGAGAACTACCCACTTTTACATACGATCAACCTCCCTGAAGATGTGCGGAAATTAGACCGTAATCAATTAATCCCACTCTCTGGAGAGTTGCGCAAATTCCTGACTCATTCGGTAAGTTTATCCGGCGGTCATTTTTCCGCTGGTCTGGGTACAGTCGAATTAACGGTTGCCCTACACTATGTCTACGACACTCCTAATGATCAATTAGTCTGGGATGTGGGACATCAAGCTTATCCACATAAAATTCTAACTGGGCGTAAGGAGCTCATGACTACCATTCGTACTAAAGATGGTATTTCTGCCTTTCCTAAACGTAAAGAAAGTGAATATGACGCGTTTGGTGTTGGTCACTCAAGTACCTCGATCAGTGCCGCTTTAGGTATGGCTATCGCCGCCGAAAACAAAGGCGAAGACAGTCGTATGGTCGCTATTATCGGAGATGGTAGCATAACCGGGGGGATGGCTTTTGAAGCGATGAACCATGCCGGTGCGATCGATGCTAATTTACTAGTGATTCTGAATGATAACGATATGGCGATCTCGCCTAATGTCGGCGCTATGAATAACTACTTTACCAAAATCATTTCTAGTAAGCTTTATTCCTCGGTACGTGAAGAAAGTAAAAAAGCGCTCAGTGGATTACCTTCGGTATGGGAACTGGCTAAAAAGACCGAAGAACACGTTAAAGGCATGATTGTCCCAGGTACTTTATTTGAAGAATTAGGTTTTAACTATATCGGTCCCATCGATGGTCACGATATTGATATGTTAGTCGACACTCTCAAAGCCGTAAAAGAACTACATGGGCCGGTATTTTTACATATCGTCACTAAAAAAGGTAAGGGTTATGCGCCAGCAGAAAAAGATCCACTAGCATACCACGGCGTTCCGGCCTTTGATCCCAGCAAAGATTGCCTACCTAAATCAGCGCCTTCGCCGCACCCGACTTATACTCAGGTATTTGGTCGCTGGCTATGTGATATGGCCGAAAAAGATCAGCGTTTGTTAGGTATTACTCCTGCCATGCGCGAAGGCTCGGGAATGGTAGAGTTTTCCAAATGCTTCCCAAAACGTTATTTTGATGTTGCCATTGCCGAGCAACATTCAGTTACCCTAGCTGCAGGACAAGCCTGCCAAGGCGGCAAGCCCATTGTGGCAATCTACTCGACTTTTTTACAACGTGCTTATGATCAGTTAATACACGACGTTGCTATCCAGAATCTGGATGTATTATTTGCCATCGATCGTGCTGGTCTGGTAGGTCCTGACGGTCCAACCCATGCCGGTAATTTTGATTATAGCTTTCTACGCTGCATCCCGCATATGCTGGTGATGGCACCTGCGGATGAAAACGAATGTCGCCAGATGCTAACTACGGGGTATAACTATGAAGGTCCCGCATCGGTACGCTACCCTCGCGGCAAAGGCCCAGGTACCGTAGTAAAGGATGATTTTAGCGAATTAGAAATCGGCAAGGCTGAAATCCGCCATAAAGGTGAACGAATGGCTATCCTTGCCTGGGGCAGTATGGTTACACCTGCACTTGAAGCAGGCAAACAACTTGGCGCTACCGTGATTAATATGCGCTTTATTAAACCAATTGATGAAGAAATTATATTAGCAATGGCAAAAAGCCATGACGTGCTTATCACTATTGAAGAAAATGTACTGGCTGGTGGTGCAGGTAGTGCGGTTAATGAATTTTTACAAGCACAAAAGATTCTCATGCCGGTACTCAATATCGCCTTACCTGATAGATTTGTCGAGCAAGGAACTCGTGAAGAGCTATTAACAGAATGTGAACTGGATACCAAAGGCATATTAAGCAGTATAGAAAAGTTCTGCGCCTAATAAACTGTCATCAGGTGAGCAATAGCTTTGCCCACCAAAACTGCTCCTAACACTGTGTCTAATATCTCTGTAAAAGCCGGTATAACATTCAGCCTACTGTTATACCCTTTACTGAGCTTTGCCCACGGCACTATTAGACCCTGGCAGCCTATCTGGTCGGCATGGATTTATACGCCTGATGTTGCTATTCCCATGCTACTTACCGTAGTCGTTTATTTCCGGGGTCGTGTCAAAAGGCGAGAAGCAGGTAGACCAGTCAGCACTGGGCAAACCATTACTTTTTTACTGGGTATGCTGTGTTTTGTGATTGCCCTGCAATCGCCGCTTGAACCTCTGTCAGAGCACTTTCTATTTTTTCACCAGATTGAACATTTATTAATGCGTGGCTTAGGACCGCTACTGCTTATATTAAGCATGCCTCTTGCCCCCTTATTACAAGGTCTGCCGAAAACCCTACGTCACTCAGTGCTAACACCTATCATCAGGAACAAAGCAGTACAGTGGCTATATAAGATCTTAGGCCATCCAGTTATCGCCTCTATTCTCTTTATCGCGACCTTATTAATCTGGCAAATTCCCGACCTACATAACCGTGCGCTAGCTGATCAGTCATTACATAACTGGATGCACTTTACCATGATGGTCACGGGCTTCTTTTTCTGGTGGTTAATCTGTGATCCTCGCCAGAAATCCTCACGTATTCCCTTTGGTATTCGTATTATCGTTTTATGGCTAGTGACTATCCCTAATACCATTATCGGCGCGATGATTACATTGAAAAGAGATCAAATTTATTCTGCCTATGATGTGTTGGATGGACGCCTAGCGATTGAAATAATGCTAGACCAGCAATTAGGCGGCATTATGATCTGGGGCCCTGGTGGTATGATGGGGCTGATTGGTACTGCCGTAGTCTTTTTCTTGTGGACTCGCAAAGATAGAAAGTCGCGTTATGCAACACACTCCCCATCGGCAGACCGTTAAAAAACTGGTGACCTGGAATCACTAGTCCCTAAGGAATCTATCCAGATAAAATGTCCAACCACTCATTCAAGTACTCTGCATTTTTTAATTGATAGCATTCCATAATTTGCCTTGGAAGTAGCCAAAAATCAACAATTTCATCCGTAAAATCCTAAACTGTAGTCTTATATTTCACTAAAAAATCAACAGCCTTAAGTGTATTCTGTTTATTAGTCTGGCGATGATTAACTAGCTTTGATGCCGCCAGTGAAACACTCCTTCGCTTAGTTGACATCATTTGAGTAGACCTATTGTGAAATAAAGTCATGAATTACTCCCCTAATTTGCATTTTTCTTATTAAAAGCTAAATAGATCAATAACAACTTTTTCTACTCAGAATTTTGTATCACAACTACGTGTTCCTCGATAATACTTCTGACAACACCTGGGTGTAAGTATTTACCTTTGTATCCAGTTCATTAACGCATAACCATAGAAACTCTCCTATGAACTAGTTCATATCAAGGAAATAATTTTACATTTTGATGACTACTTCTTTAACTTATTGAAATAAGTACACCGTAAAATACCTAACAATAATTTCTCATAATCAGCTAGAATTTACTTAAGATTCACATGTCACTACTAAATATTTGATAAGAGGTCCTTATGAAAATAGCAATAATCGGTATGGGTCGGGTAGGCGCCACGATTGCCTATAGCATTGTTATGAAAGGTTTATGCGATCATCTTATGCTTGCTAATCGAACCACTTCAACAGCGGAAGGAGATGCCGTGGACTTGCAGCATGGTTTAGCCTTTTGCCAGCATGCTACGCACATAACATCGGGGTCAATCGCTGATGCTAGAAATGCAGACATTGTAGTGCTCACGACCTCTGTTCCAACGACAAAAGTAATGACTTCACGTATGCAACTAGGCATTGCCAATGTCGCTCTATTCAAAAAATTGATACCCGTAATCAGTCGTAATAATCCGCATGCAATTCTGCTAGTTATCTCCAATCCGGTCGATGCCTTGACTCGATTGACTACGGAATTATCAGGATTCCCCTCGTCTCAAGTGATTGGCATAGGCACCTTAATAGATTCAGCCAGATTCAGGGTCATGCTCTCGCAAATGGAGAAAATCCATCCTGATGACTTACGCGCCTATATTGTAGGTGAACATGGCCCCCATCAGTTTCCGATTTTTAGTCAGGCCGTTTTTAGTAGCGCAACAACCAATCACAATCCATTACATAGGGAGATTTTTGACCACGTAAATGAAGCAGGGTTTCAAGTCTATCATGACAAAGGTTATACAAATTTTGCCATCGCAAATGCAAGCTGTGAAGTGATCAGAACCATTGTTCATGATGAACATCGCACCATGCCCTTATGCACTTATTTTGATGAATGGCTTGGTGTTAGCGATAATTGTTTTAGCATTCCGGTAGTCGTCGGTCGACGTGGAATTTTACGCTATCTATACCCGACACTAAACAAAAGAGAGCAACAGGATTTAAGTATAAACGCGGCAAAGATTAAAGAAACTATCAGCACACTTCTGGGCTAGATCATGGGCACTGTATGTGAGACTGTACTAAACTTTGTGTAACGAGTTATTTACAGGCCCTTCCTTGTAGTTTTAGCTTACTCAACATTAACATTATGTAATTGAAGTTCACTGCCATTTCCGGTGAGAGCAAGCTTATTAAGGTGAAGCGCACCTCCTTTTTCTACCGACAGCTTTTCGTCTTTTTCAAACCATTGCTCTATTTTTACGCCCGATTTATTATTGTTTATTGCCGAAACCTTTTGCAGTTCTGATTCTATATGGCCGTTGCCTTGCTCGGTGACCTGAATACCATCATCACCACCATCCATTACCATAACATTAGAAAATATTGTTTCTATATTACCCTCGCCGTGCTCATCAATTTTAATGCCTTCATCTACCGTACCCATCACTATGACACGCTGCAGCTTTATCTTGACATCGCCTGAGCCTGCTTCATCAAAGTCCAGACCTTCATCTTTGTTTCTGTTGACCAGAACTTTAAACAATGAGACTTCGATATCTCCTGCGCCCCTCTCGTCTATATCAAACCCGTCATCCAGGTCATCTTCATTGTAAAACCCATTATCATTGAAGGTAACGTGTTGCAATTTTGCATCGACACTACCTCTGCCAGCTTCATCTAGTTCCAGTCCATCGCCACCATTGCCATCTATATGCGTGTTGATAATAGTGGCATGAATATCCCCCTGCCCCCGTTCATCAACGCGGATCCCATCAAAATCGATAGCTCCTATGCCATTATCCTTAAAGCTGGAGTCTGAAATATTAAGCTCTATACCTATCGCAGAGCCAATCTCACCATCATCAAATTTATCGGCATTATCATCTATATGTAAGCCGTATAAAGCCGAACCATGAATATCCACTGCATCCAGAGATATCTGAATATCATCACCTTGTGCGTCTTGGGGGATATTAATGACCAGACCTCTAGTCGCACTATTAACTATACTAAGCTGCTGAATTGTTATATTACCTTGGGTATTAAAAATCAGGGTGCCATCTTCAGTACTCGCCAATAATTCATTATCAAGAGTAAAGCTTCCAGCATTTTCTCCATCAATTGTCGCACCATTTCCAAACAACATTAAATCCTGGTTTCCTGTATAGATAACAGGATGACTCAGACTGAGCTGGGCATTTTTCTCAAAGACAATTTTATTGATACTGTTGTCTAAATTAGCCGCGTCAATCGCAGCATTAAAAGAGCTTTCATCGCTTACTTTGCTTATTGCCAACACATTGGTTGCAGAGATAGCGGCTAAAATAGAAATTCCTAACAGGGCTTGTTTCATATTTTCCAGAGAGTTCTTTGATAAAATTATTGTCACTATAGCAATGTAAAGTGACAGTAATATGACAATCTAAAAATGTCACTTCTCATTGTGTTGCCAGATTAAAAATTGCTGCTTTTTTACTCACTCATTAAACAGCTAAAGCGCTTATGTGCCGGTTTAATTAATATTGCGTATCCTGCAGATACAAAAAACCCTTCAGTTTAGTGAAGGGTTTTTTCTGATCTTTTCTTCATTAGCGGACTGAAGTCCGCTCTACATTGATTGTTTACACTTTATGATAAACTTCTGCACCTTCCTCAAGGAATTGCTGAGATTTCTCATCCATGCCTTTTTGTAGGGCTTCTTCCTCTTTTATACCTTTTTCTTTAGCATACTCACGCACATCCTGAGAGATTTTCATGGAACAGAAATGCGGACCACACATAGAACAGAAATGCGCTATTTTTGCTGAATCTTTAGGTAGCGTTTCGTCATGAAAAGAACGTGCTTTTTCCGGATCTAGTGCAATATTAAACTGATCTTCCCAACGGAATTCAAAACGTGCTTTAGACATGGCATTATCGCGAGCCTGGGCGCCAGGATGACCTTTAGCTAAATCAGCCGCGTGCGCAGCGATTTTATATGTCACGATTCCTTCACGCACATCTTCTTTATTAGGCAAACCTAAATGCTCTTTTTGGGTCACATAACACAGCATCGCACAACCGTACCAGCCTATATTTGCCGCGCCTATCGCCGAAGTAATATGATCATAACCAGGGGCAATATCTGTTGTTAGTGGCCCTAGCGTATAGAAAGGTGCTTCATGACAATCTTCCAGCTGCTTGGTCATGTTTTCTTCAATCATATGCAGTGGTACATGCCCTGGCCCTTCAATCATTACCTGCACGTCATGCTCCCAGGCAACCTTAGTCAACTCACCTAGTGTTTCCAGTTCAGCAAATTGCGCTTCATCGTTAGCATCATAAATAGATCCAGGACGCAGGCCATCACCTAATGAAAATGACACATCATAGGCTTTCATTATTTCACAAATATCTTCAAAATGCGTATATAAAAAGCTTTCTGTGTGGTGCGCCAGGCACCATTTAGCCATAATTGAGCCACCGCGCGAAACGATACCTGTCATACGTTTAGCAGTCATCGGTACGTGGTGTAAACGTACACCGGCATGAATAGTAAAATAATCCACACCTTGTTCGGCTTGCTCAATCAAGGTATCGCGGAAAATTTCCCAGGTCAGGTCTTCGGCTTTACCATCGACTTTTTCTAGCGCCTGATAAATGGGCACGGTACCGATAGGCACTGGCGAATTACGCAGGATCCACTCGCGGGTTTCATGAATATTTTTACCGGTGGACAAATCCATAATGGTGTCACCACCCCAGCGTATACCCCAGAGCATTTTCTCAACTTCTTCTTCGATAGACGAGGTTACGGCTGAGTTGCCCAGGTTACCATTGATTTTTACCAGAAAATTACGTCCGATAATCATCGGCTCTAATTCTGGGTGATTGATATTTGCCGGAATAATTGCACGTCCTCTGGCAACTTCATCACGTACAAATTCGGGGGTGATCTCATCTGGGATTGCTGCGCCAAAAGACTGGCCTTTATGCTGTCCTTTATAAAGATCGCGCATTTCCTGCATATTCTGGTTTTCACGAATGGCGATATATTCCATTTCAGGCGTGATAATCCCCTGACGCGCATAGTACATTTGCGACACGTTTTTACCTGTTTTTGCCTTACGTGGCTTGCGTATATGAGCAAAGCGCATTGTGGCTGTTTCAGGATCATGCAAGCGTTCTTTGCCGAAATCTGAACTCGGTCCAAATAAAGCTTCGGTATCATCTCGCTCAGCAATCCAGGCATCACGAATACCGGTTAAACCTTTTTGTAAATCAACGGCTACATTCGGATCAGTATAAATACCCGAGGTGTCATAGACATAGAGCGGCAGGTTTTTTTCTGCATCAAAATGTACCGGCGTATCCGATAAGCTGATCTTGCGCATGGGAACGCGTATATCGGGACGACTCCCCTGAATATAAACTTTCTCGGACGCGGGGAAAGAGTCAATTTTTATACTGCTCTTATCTGTCGCGGATATATCTTTAGGGACTGCGCTCATGTATCTCTCCAATTTCAATAGAACAAGGCGCGGGTAAGTCAGTTAAGAATGGAAGAAACCATTCTTTGGGCTTTCCTACGCCAGTATTAGCTGGTCTCAGGTTCAAAGGGTGTTGTCTCAGCCACATAAACATCATGCAGCACCCCTAGCCTTTCTTTTTCAAATGATACAACATAATAGATTATGCGAACTTTTGCAAATTTAATAACATATCTCAGTCAATCCGTAACTAGTATTTCTGCAACGCCATTTTCTAAGCTAAAATACGCCCATCAAAATTATAAATAAGCTATTTTTTGGAGGAATTGTATGGATCTAAATACACCAGCTCTACTAGAAAACCAAGAAACGACAATACGTTTAGAGATACTCAAGCTTGGTGGCGCCACCTTGTTTCTAATTGGTATTGTTTTTTTTATCAATCTGTCAATGGAACCCACACCTAATCACACCTTTCTTATAGTTTCCGCCGTTATTGGTGGTTATATGGCTCTGAATATAGGAGCCAACGATGTCGCCAATAATGTCGGCCCCGCCGTTGGTTCAAAAGCCTTAACCCTCACCGGCGCCATTTTTATCGCCATGATTTTTGAATCTTCAGGCGCACTAATTGCCGGTGGTGAAGTCGTCAGCACCATAAAAAAAGGCATTATTGACCCCTCCCTGATCAACAATACCGACACCTTTATCTGGCTAATGCTTGCCGCTTTATTAGCGGCTGCTATCTGGCTGAATATTGCGACTTTTTTCAATGCCCCAGTATCCACCACTCATTCAATTGTTGGCGGCGTCTTAGGTGCAGGTATAGCAGCCGGTGGATTTGGCATTGCCAACTGGGCTGTGTTTGGAAAAATTGCAGCTAGCTGGGTTATTTCTCCCGTTTTAGGGGGCTTGATAGCTGCTCTTTTCCTATATTTAATTAAGCGTACGATTACTTACCAAGATGATATGCTGCACGCTGCAAAAAGAATAGTTCCTCTTTTAATTGCTTTAATGGCGTGGGCATTTTCTACTTACTTAATTTTAAAAGGGCTGAAAAAAATCTGGACAGTAGACTTTGCTATGGCTGGTTCTATTGCGTTTGCGATTGCTCTAACGCTTTACTTCTTTACACGACCACTTATTGATAAAGCTGCGACTAAATTAAATAACTCAAAAACTAGCGTCAATGCCCTATTTACCATTCCGCTTATTTTTGCCGCTGCGTTCCTTAGTTTTGCCCATGGTGCAAATGATGTTGCCAATGCAGTAGGCCCACTCGCAGCGATTAATGATGCCATTACTCATGGGGGCATTGCCAAAAAGGCCGCTATCCCGCTTTGGGTTATGCTGATTGGGGCGCTAGGCTTATCACTAGGGTTAGCACTATATGGCTCCAAATTAATCCGCACAGTCGGTAGCGAGATCACCGAACTGGATAAAATGCGTGCTTTCTGTATTTCCATGGCAGCAGCCATTACTGTCATTATCGCTAGTCAGTTTGGCTTACCTGTTAGCTCAACGCATATTGCTGTCGGCGCAATTTTTGGCGTTGGTTTTTTACGCGAATATTTAAAGCGCACCGATGCAAAACGTATTGATGAAATCCGGGAACACCATGAACATGTTGACCCAGAAGTGACTGAGGCTTTTTTAAATAAATTTAATAAAGCATCAGTAGCCTCGAAGTCAAAAATGCTTACCGAGCTAAAAGCACAAAAAGATACAACAGAATTTACCAAAAAAGAAAGAAAATCACTGAAGAAAGTGTATAAACAGGAATTAGTAAAGCGCTCACATGTTTATAAAATTGCCGTTGCCTGGGTGGTAACCGTACCGACATCTGCAATTATGGCAGCTTTTTTATATTTCACTATTCGTGGCATATTAATTCCCTAATTATCACCATTAATATTCTGCCTGCTTGCGACGATTGTCATATTAAACCTGGTGCAGAGTAGCCGCTAAGAAATCCTGACTTTTAAAGTCAGGATTTTAAAATTAGCATTATTTTATACACATTAGTTTTTACTAGAGTAAAGCCCCCAAGCCCAGCAAATTCAAGAACCAAAAAAATCACCATTGACTTACATAACCTACTGATTAATATACCTAATAAAGCATTGCCATAATTCTGTACAATCTAGTAAACGAGTAATGAATTCAGGGTGTCCACTCAGTTATTCTAATTTTACTCACAGAGTTATCCACAGATTTTGGGTATAACTTTTTTTCCTATTTACAGCAAAGACTTAGCGTTTTTTATCAATTTTTTCTGACGAAAAGGATCTAAAGTGAGCAGCTCAAAAAAAATAATTTTAAGCATTGCTGTTCCCATTCCTCTCAATCGCATATTTGATTATCTGCCCCCCGATGATTACACCCTGGAACACCTTCAACCAGGTGTGCGCGTTAAAGTTCCTTTTGGTAAAAATACTAAAACCGGTGTTTTACTGGCAATAAAGCCTGACAGCACGATAGATACCAGTAAACTAAAAAAAGCAGAATCAATTTTAGATACCTCTCCGCTACTATCCAGCATAGACCTAGACTTACTCTATTGGGCGCAATCTTATTATCACCATCCTATCGGCGATGTTTTTTTAAGCGCATTTCCTGTTGCCTTACGTAAAGGAAAATCTAGCAAACTAAAATCACCTCACTACTTCAAGTTAACAGAATTAGGTAAAAATCTTACTGAGCAGGCGCTGAAAAACGCACCTAAACAACTAGCACTAATTAATCTTCTAAAAAACCAGCAGCAAGCCATAAGCAGTCAGGAAATAGCTACTTATTTCAAACTCTGGCGGGCACCTTTAAAAGCACTAATCGATAAAAAATACGTTACCCAGACGACTAATACATTTAATATCCAGCCAGAAATCATTACTCGCCAGCCTCCCCTGAAAGCAAATCCAGAACAACTTACAGCAATAGACACTGTATGCACACAGCTAGATAAATTCTCTGTCCATTTACTCGAGGGCGTTACGGGTAGTGGTAAAACCGAAGTGTATTTACAAATAATTCACCAGGTTTTAACAAACGGCTTACAAGTGTTGGTATTATTGCCCGAAATCACCTTAACACCACAATTAGAAGCCCGTTTTAGACAACGCTTTGCTGTTGCCATAGAAACCTACCATTCGCAACATAATGAAACTCAGCGGCTCACTGCCTGGATTAATATGCAACAAGGTAAAAGTGCCATTTTATTAGGTACCCGTTCCGCACTATTAACGCCTTTGCCAAGACCTGGCCTGATTATTCTGGATGAAGAACATGACAGCTCATTTAAGCAGCAGGAAGGCTTTCGTTTTTCTGCCAGAGATGTTGCCATCGTGCGCGCAAAAATGCTTGATATCCCGGTGATTTTAGGCTCTGCAACACCATCTTTAGAAAGCCTATACAATGCACAGAAAAAACGTTACCAACTATTAAAATTAACAAAACGGGCAGGTAATGCTACAGCGCCAAGCCTTTCCCTGCTGGATATCAGAAATCAGGTATTACAGGAAGGTCTTTCGCCGCCACTGATTCGAGATATTCATAAAACGCTAAGCAAGAATGAGCAGGTCTTGCTGTTTTTAAACCGCCGTGGTTTTGCTCCCACCTTGATTTGCCATAGTTGTGGCTGGGTAGCACAATGTCAGCGCTGCGATGCTAACCTGGTAGTGCATCATCGCCAGCAAAAACTTCGCTGCCACCACTGCAGCAGTGAACAACAATTGCCTCGGCAATGTAGCGCCTGCAAGTCTGAAGAATTAAAACCGCTAGGTCTGGGTACAGAAAGAGTTGAAAATGCATTACATGACCTGTTTCCTGGGAAATCCATCATCCGCTTAGACAGGGACAGCACACAAAGAAAAGGCGTATTAGAACAACACCTGCAGGCAATTAATCAGGGCGAAGTAGATATCATTTTAGGTACGCAGATGTTGGCAAAGGGGCACCATTTCCCCAATGTAACCCTGGCCGTGCTATTGGATGTGGATAGTGGCTTGTTTAGCATCGACTTTCATGCGCCTGAGCGCCTAGCACAACTGATTACACAAGTTTCAGGCCGTGCAGGCCGTGCAGAAAAAAAAGGGCGGGTCATTATGCAAACCCGCCAGCCTGAACACCCCCTGTTAAACACGCTGATTCATCAGGGCTATCAGGCATTTGCCGCTGCGGCATTGATCGAGCGCAAAGCAGCCAGTCTTCCGCCCTATAGTTTTCAGGCGTTACTACGTGCCAACGCCCATGACACACAGGCACCTTTAGATTTCCTAAGCGCAGTAGCAGACCTGGTAAATCAACACAATAATGGTACATTAGCCTTAGGCCCTGTACCCGCCCCCATGGCAAAACGGGCAGGCCAGTATCGCTACCAGTTATTACTGCAACATACCAGGCGCAAACAACTACATCTGTTACTCAACTGGTTAATGCCAGAAATAGAAAGACTAAAGCAGGCACGAAAAATACGCTGGTCCCTGGATGTAGACCCAATTGACCTGTACTAAATAACATAAGCCTGATAAGAAAATTCCTACCAGGTATCCTTATTATGCTTTGTCTAGACCTTTTTCACTTTGCGCTCGATGCCAGCGCTGACTATATCATTCTCGACGACCGAGGTGGCGGCACGGGGCAGCAGCAGAAATGTTCAGAGACCATGTTAGTGTGCCGACCATTCCAGCATTGGCACGCACACGGCGCGTCCTGGATGAGCAAGGTGCTAGCGAGCGGGTTACTTTCATTATCACCGGCGGCGGCTTGCGCCTACCCATAGACATTGTTAAAGCACTGGCATTGGGCGCCGATGGTATTGCAATTTCCAATAGCGCAATACAGGCCATCGACTGTGTCGCAGTAAGAATGTGTAACACCAATAATTGTCCGACCGGGATTGCCACCCAAAAAGAGGAATTAAGACACCGTCTGGATATAGAAAAATCAGCACGACTATCAGACGTTAAGTATTCAGATTATCGAGAATAACGCTGGGACTATACTCAGTCTCTATCAACCCGGCAGAATATTCTTATGCGTATGGATAGACATCAGGATGCCAAATCCGGCAAATAAGGTAACCATGGATGTCCCTCCATAGCTAATCAAAGGTAACGGAATCCCGACGACCGGTAACACACCAATAACCATGCCTATATTGACAAAAGCGTAGACAAAAAATGTGCACACCAGACTACCAGCGAGTAAACGACCATATGTATCTTGCGCCTGAACTGCAATATAAAGGCCTCTGGCAATTATAAATACATACACCGCTAATAAACCTAGGCAGCCTAATAAACCAAATTCTTCGGCAAAGACTGCAAAGATAAAGTCGGTTGAACTTTCGGGTAAAAATTCTAATTGTGACTGAGTGTTGCCCTGCCAGCCTTTGCCATAAACCCCGCCTGAGCCTATGGCGATTTTCGACTGAATAATATGATAGCCTTTACCCATCGGATCCGCTTCTGGATTTAAAAAAGTCAGTACCCGATCCTTTTGATATTCGCGCATAAAAAATTGCCAATAGACTGGCGCCAGTGCTGCCAGACTAAATACACTGGTGAGTAAAAAACGCCAGGAAAGACCCGCAAAATACAATACCGAAACGCCCGAACTCGCCACTAATAACGATGTTCCTAGATCTGGCTGACGGACAATTAATAGCGTAGGGATTAAAATAAACACACAGGCTATAAGAATATGTCTCCATTTCGGGGGGATCTCATGCCCCGACAAATACCAGGCAATCATCATCGGAGTGGTGATTTTAATCATTTCTGAGGGCTGGAAACGAAATACGCCGAGGTCTAGCCAGCGTTGCGCCCCTTTACCGACATCACCCACCAATAAAACCGCAGCCAGCAAAATCACGCCGATACTATAAAGCAAAATCGAAAAACGCTGAAACTGCCTAGGGTCTACATGTGCCAGGACGATCATTAATACGCTCGCTATGCCCATACGTGCAGACTGCCGAATAAGTAGCGCTACTTCTTTATTCCCGGTGCTATAAAGCATCATAAAGCTTAATATCAATAGCAATAGCAACCCAATAAGCAAAGGGATATCGATATGTAACTTGCGTAATAAACTGCCAATTAAAGAATGCTCTTTAAATTGCTCAGCTCTGTGTTCTACCTTCATGAGTCGTTTTCTCGATTATTGCGCCAAATATTGTTTAATCACTGCTGCAGCAATAGGTGCGGCGATCGAACCACCATGACTGCCATGCTCCGCTATTACTGCCACTGCAATTTTAGGATCATCTGCGGGAGCAAAAGCGATAAACAGCGCATGGTCGCGCATAATAAATGAAATTTCTTCTTCATTATATTCCTCATCCTGCTTAATCGTATAGACCTGTGCTGTTCCGGTTTTACCTGCAATTTTGAAATCAATATCCTTGGCGATGCGTTTAGCTGTTCCTCTAGCGGAGTGAACAACATGAACCATGGCACCAATAATATCTTGCACATTTGAGGGTTTCAGTTCGATGTTCTTTGCTGGCGGATGTTTGACTGCTATTTCTCGGTTGCCATCAATAATTCGCTCTGCTATATAAGGGGTAACCACTTGTCCTTGATTCGCTAGCGTGGCTGTTGCCCTAGCTAATTGCATGGGCGTAACTTGGGTAAAGCCCTGCCCTATTCCTGTAATCAAGGTTTCACCGGGAAACCAAGCTTGCTCACGATTAATACGTTTCCACTCTCTGGATGGCAATAAACCCGCCTTCTCACCTTTTAAGTCAATCCCGGTTTTTTGCCCAAAACCAAATTTATGTAAAAACCCGGATAACTTATCGATACCTAAGGCGAGTGACATATCATAAAAATAGACATCACATGACTGGGTAATAGCAATATCCAAGTTCACCTTGCCATGCCCCCATTTTTTCCAGTCCCGATATTTATGCGGATTATTAGGCAACTGATAATACCCGGGGCAAAACAAAGTCTCGTGCATATGGGTAATTTCATGTTCCAGCCCAGCCAATCCGATAAACGGCTTTAAGGTAGATCCTGGTGGATATTGTCCCCGCAATACGCGATCAAATAATGGCTTGTTCTTCGAAGAATTCAGCGTTTTATAATCGGCATGGCTGATACCCGAGACAAATAAATTCGGATCAAAGCTGGCTTTACTCACTTGCACTAAGACACCGCCAGTTTCCAGGTCTAGCGCAACCACACTGCCATTATATTCAGCAAGAGCATCATAGGCTACCTTTTGTAGATCAACATCTACTGTCAGATAGATATCTGCACCCGGAGTCGGCTCGATCTTACCTAGTTCGTTAATCGGCTTGCCCTGGGCGTTGATTTCTATTTCAGAATAGCCTGCATGACCGCGTAAAATATCCTCGTAGGCTCGCTCCACACCGATTTTACCAATGCTATGTATGGAACGATACTCTGCTTCGGGTAATATTTTCAGCTCTTGTTCATTAATACGCCCGACATAGCCCACCACATGTGCTGTCAATTCAGCATAAGGGTAATGGCGGATCAGACGCGCATGGATATCAACACCAGGAAAAGTGTGTCTTAACACCGCAAACTTGGCAACATCGGTATTGCTTAGCTGCATAAGTAAAGGAATGCTATCGAAGTGCTTATAGCGTTTTCTGTGTTTTTTAAATGCCTCTATTTTTTCTTCGGGAATGGCGAGTGCCAATTGTAGTCGCTGCAGCGTATCACCCATATCGGTCACTTGCTCCGGGATAATTTCTAGACTATACGACGGTAGATTTTCGGCCAGAATCCGTCCTTGTTTATCGTAAATAATTCCACGGGTCGGAGGCACAGAGGTTACCTTAATGCGATTATTAGTTGCCATACCATGATACCGGCTGTGCCCAGCCACTTGTAAATAGATAAGCCGGGTAATCAATCCGCTGATCAGTACCAATATCAATACAAATAGAATAACCGTTCTACTTAAAAAAATACGGTTTTCTAAAAAACTATCTTTTATTGCCTGGTGTCGACGCATTAGTAGGAAAAAATACGTATTTTTCGCATTATCAGTAAGATAACTGGCCAGACAATCCCACCCGTTAAGACAGTTAGCCAGGATAGCATGGGCATAATCTGACCATTAATACGTTCTATCCAGAAAACAATGATCTGCGCAACCAACAGAATAAGACACACAAATAAACTCTGCTGAATAATAGGGTTATGCCGAATACGTTTATGCTGTTTAATACTGAGATAGATACTAGCGGCATAAGCGAATGCATTTTGCCCCAACAACTGACCGGTCAAAACATCGACCAGCAAACCGACAAACCAGGCTTTACCTACGCCCGCTGTTTCAGGTATGGCCAAGGCCCAATATATTAAAATTAATAAAACCCAATTGGGTGCTAGATATAATGCAGGCGTTGACCAGGGGACAATAAGTAGCCCCATAGCAAGAATAACGGTCAGCCAATAGCCAATCAATGTCGCCTGACTAGTCTGTACCATTTCCTTCACCCTCAACTTGCTTGCTTAGAGGAATGACCTGATCATTATTCCACACGATTAACAACTCTCTACTGGTGTTTAAGGCTGCGCTAGGCTCAGCCTTAATAATAGCAAAGGGTTTATCCGGCTGCTCTACAAAAGAACTGACAACGGCCACTGGGTAGCCTTGTGGAAATACCCCGCCTAGCCCGGAGGTAATTAATAAATCACCTGGCACTATGTCCGCATTATTCGGTAAAAAAGGTAAGTTCAGCTGATTTAACAGACCACTTCCAATCGCAATGGTATGCAGGCCATTGCGATTGACCTGAACTGGAATAGCATGATTGGGATCGGTGATTAAAATAATTTCGGAACTCAGTGGTAGAGCCTTTGCCACCTGGCCAACTATACCATTTTCATCTAGCACAGCCTGCCTTGTAGAAACGCCAAAGCGGCTCCCTTTATTCACCACAACCACATGTTCGTAAGGTGCCAGGTTAACCGATAATAACTCAGCAACCAGCACTTGCTCACCCAGTTTGAATGAACTATCTATTAAAGAACGCAGACGGATATTTTCTTTCTCTAGGTCCGCAAATTTTAATAATTTTGCACTATTAATTAAATGCTGTCTTTTTAGATCTTTATTCTCGCCAAGTAATTCTTTATAGCCCTTAAATGATTTGAGCGTATTATTAAACAAGCTATTGGGCAGGTTTACTACATACTGGACTGGATAAACAAATACCGATAACAAGTCACGTAAAGGCTTTAAGGTATCGCTACGCTGATCAACAATAATCAGCGCAAGAGACAATAGCACCACGATCAAAAAACGTGTGTTAATGGATGGGCCAGTAGCAAATAAAAGTTTTATGGTCGTTTATCCTAGTAATTAAAGTGGAGTCGTCCAACACTCAGTAAATATAACTCATAACATTCGGGTAATAGCTAACATATTTAATATTTTAACGAATTACAAGCAAAGCCATTAAAGTGATTTTATCAGAGCAAGCCATGGTATATAGTTATTAGCTCAATATACAGGCTGCTGTACTTGTTTTACATAAAAAACCAGGTTCGCTGAACGGCTTAGACACAGTGACTTTTATTGTCGTGTGTCAACCCAGCTTTCTATAGATAGTAGCACTTACTCTAAGGAAAACGCAGACAAGCCCTTTTCATCTAGCATTTCCAGAACCATGCCTCCACCCCGGGCAACACAGGTTAAAGGATCATCTGCTATATACACTGGCAAGCCCGTTTCTTCGGCGATCAAGCGGTCGATGTCTTTTAGTAAAGCACCGCCTCCAGTTAATACGATACCTCGCGTGGCTACATCAGCGCCTAATTCTGGTGGCGTTTGTTCCAGAGCAACTTTCACTGCGCCTACTATTCCTGTCAGTGGCTCTTGTAGGGCTTCTAAAATTTCATTACTGTTTAGGGTAAAGCCACGAGGTACACCCTCGGCTAAATTACGTCCCTTAACTTCGATTTCCATAATTTCACTACCTGGGTAAGCCGTCCCAATTTCATGCTTAATTCTTTCTGCCGTAGCTTCACCTATTAGCGTACCGTAGTTTCTTCGTACATAGTTGATAATAGCTTCATCAAATCGATCACCGCCTATTCTGACCGAAGCAGAATAAACAATGCCATTCAATGAGATGACAGCCACTTCTGAAGTCCCACCACCAATATCCAACACCATAGAACCATGTGCTTCGTCTACCGGTAAGCCAGCACCTATCGCCGCAGACATTGGCTCTTCTATCAGATAAACTTCGCGCGCACCTGCCATCGCCGCAGACTCTCTAATTGCACGTCGTTCAACTTGGGTAGAGCCACAAGGTACACAAATCAAGATACGTGGACTAGGGCGAAAAAACTTATTTTCATGCACTTTTTTGATAAATTCACGCAACATACGTTCAGTCACCGCAAAGTCAGCGATCACACCATCCTTTAACGGACGAATGGCAGTAATATTTCCGGGCGTACGGCCTAACATTAATTTTGCATCTGCACCAACAGCAGCGATCATTTTTGATCCACGAACCCTATCTTCTTTTATGGCTACAACTGAAGGCTCATTAAGAACTATACCTTGTCCAGGCATATAAATAAGTGTATTAGCGGTTCCTAAATCAATAGATAAATCATTAGAAAACATGCCGCGAATTTTATTAAACATTAATTCTTGTTCCTTTACACATAGAAAATCTCGTTACTTTAACAATCAATGAGGTATTTGGGCAAGATATAAAGTATCATAATCGATTATTTGTCGTTGCCCGCTCCTACAGCAAGGCTAATAAAATACACGAAACCAACTGAAAAACCAATCGTTTAATGGAGTCACGATGTCGTTAACAGCAGCTGATGTTAATAAAATTGCCTATTTAGCACGCCTGGGAATTGATACTCAGGATACCGAATCCTATGCCAAAGATTTATCCGGCATGTTAGAGCTAGTTGCCCAGATGAGCACAGTCAATACAGATAACGTCGCACCTATGGCGCATCCCTTGGATCAAAGCCAACGCTTACGCCCTGATCAGGTCAGCGAGAGCAACCAGCGTGAAGATTTTCAGCGTATAGCGCCACAAGTTGAAGATAACTTGTATCTCGTGCCCAAAGTGATCGAATAAGGAGAAACATATGCATACTAAGACGATTGCACAACTTGCTCAAGGATTGCACACCGGTAACTTTTCCAGTGTTGAACTGACCCAGGCTTATCTGCAGCGCATCCAGCAATACCAAAGCCTGAATAGTTTTATTAGTATCACAGACGTGCAAGCGCTTGCGGCTGCCGAGCAAGCAGACCTGGCAATTGCCCAAGGTAAGGCAGGCCCATTAACCGGGGTACCGATTGCGCATAAGGATATTTTCTGTACCCAAGGCATTAAAACCAGTTGCGGCTCCAAAATGCTGGATAATTTTATCGCCCCTTATAATGCCACAGTAGTGGAAAAATTTACTGCCGCAGGTTTAGTTTCACTGGGTAAATTAAACATGGATGAATTCGCCATGGGGTCATCCAATGAAACCAGTTTTTACGGCAACGTACAAAACCCCTGGGCAGAAAACACTGTCCCTGGCGGCTCATCAGGTGGCTCGGCTGCGGCTGTGGCTGCGCGTTTAATTCCTGGTGCTACAGGCACTGATACCGGCGGCTCGATACGCCAACCGGCTGCACTATGTGGTATTACCGGTTTAAAACCCACTTATGGCCGCGTTTCGCGTTACGGCATGATTGCCTATGCTTCAAGCCTTGATCAAGGCGGCCCGATGACGCAAACCGCTGAAGATGCGGCTCTGATGTTACAAGTGATGGCGGGGTTTGACCCTAAAGACTCAACCAGTGTAGAGCATGAGGTACCCGATTATAATGCTGATCTAAATAATAGTCTCCAAGGGCTTAAAATAGGTCTGCCTAAAGAATTCTTTGATGCCGCACTAAACAGTGATATGGCAACGACTATAGAAGCAGCTATCAATGAATATAAGAAAATGGGCGCCTCAGTTGTTGAAGTGTCCATGCCTAATTTAAAGTTGGCGATCCCCGCTTATTATGTAATCGCGCCTGCCGAATGCTCAGCAAACTTATCACGTATGGATGGTGTACGCTTTGGCCATCGCTGTAGTAACCCTGCTGACTTAAATGATCTCTATATCCGCTCGCGTGCTGAAGGCTTTGGCACAGAAGTAAAGCGCCGCATACTGGTAGGCACTTACGCTTTATCTGAAGGCTATTACGATGCTTATTATATTAAAGCGCAAAAAATCCGTCGCTTAATCAGCGATGATTTTAACAAAGCATTGCAAGAAGTGGATGTTATTATGGGTCCGGTCACCCCGACTCCAGCTTTTGGTATTGGTGAAAAAACCAATGACCCGATAGAAATGTATCTAGCAGACATCTACACCATTGCCATTAACCTAGCAGGACTACCTGCTATGTCAATTCCAGCTGGATTTATCAATAAAAAACCGGTTGGCTTACAGATTATTGGCAATTACTTTGCCGAAGCAAAACTACTGAACGTGGCACACCAATATCAGCAAGTCACCGACTGGCATCAACAAACACCACACGGATTTGAGTAAGGAGTTACTTATGCAATGGGAAACCGTTATCGGGCTGGAAATTCACGCCCAACTGGCAACAAAAACTAAAATATTTTCAGGAGCATCGACAGCCTATGGCGCCGAACCGAACACCCAGGCCTGTGCAGTTGATTTAGGCTTCCCAGGTGTATTACCTGTGTTAAATCAAGAAGTCGTGCGTATGGCCGTTAAATTCGGCATGGCAATCGACGCACACATCGCGCCTTATTCGGTCTTTGCCAGAAAAAACTACTTCTATCCTGACTTACCCAAGGGTTATCAAATCAGCCAGATGGACGATCCTATCGTCGGTATTGGGCATATGGATATAGAAGTCGATGGACAAAGCAAACGCGTCGGTGTTACTCGTGCCCACCTGGAAGAAGATGCCGGAAAGTCCTTACACGAAGATTTTCATGGCTTAACAGGGATCGACTTAAACCGTGCAGGTACACCATTACTGGAAATTGTCTCGGAACCAGATATGCGCTCAGCAAAAGAGGCAGTTGCCTATATGCGAAAAGTTCACGAACTGGTGCAATATCTGGATATCTGCGATGGTAATATGCAGGAAGGCTCTTTCCGCTGTGATGCCAACGTCTCGGTGCGCCCAATCGGACAGGAAGAATACGGTACGCGAACTGAACTGAAAAATATTAACTCGTTTAAATTTGTCGAAAAAGCCATTAATATCGAAGTCGAACGCCAGATAGAGATAATCGAATCAGGCGGCAGAATCATTCAGGAGACACGCCTGTATGATTCCGATAAAAATGAAACCCGCTCCATGCGCAGCAAGGAAGAAGCCAACGATTACCGCTACTTCCCTGACCCGGATTTATTACCTGTGTATATTAGCGATGAACTACGTGCGGCGGTTAAAGCTGACTTACCCGAGCTACCTCAACTAAAAAGAGCGCGATTTATTGCTGACTATAAACTAGACCTTGAGACGGCTAGCATTTTATCTAGCTCCAAAGAGCTGGCGAATTATTTTGAATCCTTAGTTAAAGAATCGGACTGTGATGCAAAAATATGCAGCAACTGGGTGAATGGTGATTTATCCGGCGCTCTAAATAAACAAGGTCTGGCAATTAGCCAATCCCCTGTTACCTATCAACGCCTAGCAGGTTTATTAAAACGTATTAACGATAATACGATTTCAGGAAAAATTGCCAAGCAGGTCTTTGAGGCCATGTGGAGCAGTGAAGACACCGCGGATGCGATTATTGAGGCACAGGGCTTAAAGCAAATCACTGACAGCGGAGCGATCGAGACGATTATTGACAAAATCATAGCCGACAACCCAGGCCAGGTAGAGCAATATCTAAGCGGCAAAGATAAAGTCTTCGGCTTCTTTGTCGGACAAACCATGAAAGCCTCACAGGGTAAGGCCAATCCTGGTGAAGTCAATAAAATCTTGCAAGGAAAATTAAAGCGTTAATCTACTATCAACTGAGAGCACAGTGTTATATTCAAAATCAGCTCTGTTCTCAGGCATCACGTCAAAAACCATACTTCGCGCGGTTACAGGTGCACTGTTATAAGGTACTGAAATAGGGGGGTTGCAGTTTTTCAAAAACACTAAGTGGTGTAGCAGGTGATATGCATAATAATACAGTTTTTGCTATCGCTAAAGATGCAAAAAATGAAGATTGCGAAGTATACCTATCAAATAACCTGAAACTCCCTATCACACAAAGGACATAGGCAGATTCCCAACTCTATTGCCCGATGTTTTTCTCTACACGACTCACCGACACCAGATCAAAAAATTAAGCACAAGATTAGCAAGAATTTTGAAAGTCTGATAGAACGGTGACATAAGCCTTTATTAAAGTTAAAATTAGAAACATTAATTCCTTTCCCTATCAAGGCTAAAAATGAGCTTTAGAACCAGTATAGTAAAAATAGCAATCAAATTAACCCCGAATAAATTAATTACCTGGATAGCAAATATAATTCTTAAGGATATTGCAGAACTAACTGCATTTAATCTTGACCTCGATGCACGAACATCATTCGTGCAAATACAACTCGTCGGTGAATCGGAAACGATTGACGTTTGGCTTGAAGGCTTTGCCATTATTAGCGATGAAACTTCACATCATTTTTTCGTCGAGCATGCCAAATCAAACCGCATCTGGCTGGATAATATTCTCTCTCGCATCGTGAGAAAAAAGTGGAAAATTCCAGTCCCTGCGGAGATGAGTTCTCATATTGGCTTTCTCGCCGAACTTCTCAAAGCTGAAGGTACAGATCAAGAAAATAATTAAAGAGAGCGGCCTATCTAAGCATCAAAACTAATTTCCTCTTATACTTCGCATCCTCACGAATGCATATTTTATAGCCCGTTGTTTTTTCCCGAAAGCAAAGCCCTAAAACAGGAGCGAAGTATAGTTTCTAAGTAAGACAGCTAACTCTTTATAGCTACATTAATCAATGCCGGAAAAAAATCAAGAGCCCACTACAACGCTAAGCATATTCTATTCCTTTCGCCGCTGTCCTTATGCCATACGCGCACGTATGGCACTGAAATACAGCAGCGTTAGCGTTTTCTTGCGTGAGATTGAGCTCAAGAATAAGCCACCGCAAATGCTATGCTGTTCTGTAAAAGGAACGGTTCCAGTGCTTGTTTTAGCCGATGGAACGATCATTGATGAAAGTCGTGATATTATGCTCTGGGCACTTGGCCTAAACGATCCAGAACATTGGCTAACAGAAAATTCAGCGACTGAGATTAATCACTTGTTAAATGACAATGACTATCGCTTTAAAAACGCACTGGATCAATACAAGTATGCAGACCGATACCCAGACCAACCCGTTGAATACTATCGAACGCAGGGCGAAACGTTTCTCGCATTATTAGAATGCCGGCTAACAAATCATCGTTTCTTGATGGGGGATAAAGTATCGATGGCAGATATAGGGATCTTCCCCTTTATCCGCCAGTTTGCACTTGTAGATAAGGACTGGTTCTACCAATCTTCCTATCATCAACTACAGGCCTGGCTGGATCACTTTCTCCAATCCGAGCTATTTATCAGTGTTATGCAGAAATATCCTTCATGGACTGAATCATCAGAACCGGTGTTTTTTTGAAATTCGGTACAGCTATTTGCTTTTAGGGGCTAGTGATGTCTGCTGATTATTCTTAATTTCCCGCCCTGAACTCATAAAAGCCATCCCTTGCGTGCCAGTTGAGCCCGCCATTACTGCCTCGATAACCGGTTTATTGGCCTGGGTATTTGCCGCCCATTTAACAATAAAATTAGCGCCAGCTCCACCACGCGCGTCAGTCTGACTGACAAAGAAATTAGTCGATGCCATAGGATCCAGGAGATAAGGCACTTCAAGATAATTTTCGATTAATTTTCCTGCGGTATTATAATAACTTACGTTATTTACCACTAGCGGATAATTAAAGTCCGTATTACGGATACTCAGGGTAATTGCCAGATTCAGCTTTCCTCCGCCCGCGACAAATATTTCTGAATAAACCGGAATATAAACGGTTTTTTCCTGAGTCAGGGAAAGCTTATTTTCCTTTAGCAAATAAAAAAATGCGCTATCATCCTTATTATTTACCTGTGCTACCTTGCTTCCCGGCTGCAACGCATCACAAGCTGTGAGCAACAAACCAGCTAGCAAAGATATTAATATGTTACGTCCAACACTTGCTAACATTATTTATCACTCCTGTTATGTCGATTGAAAGTAGAGTTTCAATCCGGATAAAATATATTCTGTTGCCACCGTCGCCAAAATCAATCCCATTACACGACTGATAATACCCGCCCCTGATTTACCAATAATACGTAAAATCCAGCCTGCACTGAGTAACAGTAATAAGGTAGCCAGTAGTACAATCATCATCGCAGATGCGGTAACCATCTGACTGTAAATATCATAACGATTGTTTTCAGTTAAGACCACAACCGCGAGCATGGCTCCAGGCGAGGCAATTGAAGGCATGGCTAACGGAAATACGGCGCAGTCCACACCTGCTTCAAGCTCCAGTTGCTCTTCCTGTTGCGGCTTAGAATCGCCAAAAATCATGCTCAATGCAAACAGGAACAAGATAATACCGCCCGTAATCTGAAATGAGAGCAATGAGATTTCCAGAGTCTCTAATAATATCTGCCCTACACTGAGAAAAAACATCAAGATCAATGCCGCAAAGGCAACTGCTTTAAAGGCCGTATTTCTACGCTGCTTCGCAGATAGATTCTTTGTAACCGAGATAAAAACCGGAATAGTGCCAATCGGGTCTATAACGACCCAAAGGCCGACTAAATCTGTAAGAATAAGCTGCCACATAACAATTATTGACTCGAGTAGGTAAAATATTTATAGAATTTTATACCAAGTCTATACTTCGCACAGCCCTGATTTCGAGTTTGAGAGTAGCCGAGGAGCGTAAAGAGGTCAAGAAAGACTTCCCGATTGAGTCCAGTCCACAACAGCATCACCTGTCCAGATGTAACTTCTTTGCTAGCAGTAATGTCACGTCTATTGCCCACATTGCGTAGGCCTGATAAGCTTTGCACAATAACTTTAGACTTAAGAAATGTTATTGTAGGACAGGCTATTTTTTATCTATGCGAATAATAACTGCTTCGTCTGGAGTCGCAGTACCATTTTGACATTGCATTATACGCTGCAGTAAAAATTGTGAGGGTCCATCGATAAATAACTAATTATCAAAACAACATACTTTCATTCACCTGACCGAAATAGGTGCTGCACTAGTCAATGCCTTAAGAAATGCTACTAAATCCTGTTTTTCATAAGCTGTTAAGTGTAATGGAAAAATAGCAGGGTCCAGAAAAAGAGTCTTTTCGCCGCCTTTATCATAGTATTCAACGACCTCCTCCAGCGAGTTAATACTGCCATCATGCATATAGGGTGCCGTTAAGGCAATATTTCTCAAAGTTGGCGTTTTAAATTTACCGATATCGGCAATAATCTGGGTGACATTAAAGCGGCCCAATTCTGCTCTCTGGGCAGCGCTAAATGAAAAATCACTGGCACCCTCTCCTACTCTTAACGCTTGAACAAATTCAGGTATCTGAGGATTTACTTTAGCAAAACCTACGCCTAAATTATAAAATCGATTATCCATAAACAGAGCATCTTTACCACTAATTTCATGACAGTTAGCACAATTCCCCTTGCGTCTAAATAGTCGCATCCCCCGCGCTTCACTTTGTGTTAAAGCTTGTCGGTCACGGCCAAATAAATATCGATCAAAAGCTGAGTTACCGGCAATCAGTGTACGTTCAAAGCTCGCGATAGCCTGCGCTATCTGAACTGCTGTTATTTTTCCGCTATTAAATATCTGTGTAAATTGCTGCTGATAACCGGGGGCTTGAGCAACTATTTCTACGATTTCCTGCTGGCTTCTTAAGCCATGTTCTATCGGGTTTAATAATGGCCCTAGTGCCTGATCTTCCAGACTACCTGCTCTGCCATCTAAAAATAAAGTCTGATAAAAAGCAGCATTAACAACGGTAGGCGCATTTCTAAAGCCAGTTTGTTGTCTAATACCTACAGCAACTTTTTGTCCATCGGTAAAGGCTCTGTCTTGATTGTGGCAGCTTGCGCAGCTAATGCTCCCATCCTGACTGAGACGCTTATCGTTAAACAACTGCCTACCCAAGGCAATTTTTTCAGCTGATTGCTGATTATTGGCCGGAATGGATAATACCGGCAAGCCCAGTTTTGTGTCTACCTTTATAGTGTCCGCATTAAGTACTGCAGTATGCAAAAAGAAAAGTAAAGCTATGCCATAGGTCTTCATGTTTTGCTCCACAAATTAAAGAATGTTAGTGCGGACCTTAGTCCGCAAATCATACAAAAATAACTACTCTACACATAGCGGACTAAAGTCCACACTACAAGCTATGCATTAAACCATTTAACAGAATCATATTTCCAAACAAATAAAGCCCTTATAAAAAGGGCTTTATAAAAGAAGACATTGGACCACTTTAACCAAGCATCTCCAAAATAAGGAAAGCAGTCTTTAGTCTGAGACTTGGGGGCTAATCCTGCTCTGGCATATCCTGAACAATCAGAATGTACGGTTCGCCTAATGGAAATTCATCGTCCATATCTTTAAAATATACAACCTTACCGTAAGTTTCATTAACTGCTGGTAAAATTTTCGCAGCTTCTTCTGCTGTTAAATCAGGAAATGTTGCATGTGCTCTAGGCACTTCTACCAAATGATAGTGCCAGTAATGTTTTTCTTCTTCAGGCAATGAGTTATATTGCGCTGTCGTAATAATATATTCAAAGCCGATAGGCTTATCCTGGTCTTTCATTCCAGAATGGAACATTAAGCAAATGAAAGTTCCATCGTCATAGGCTTTACAGTGGTGATGCACGATCATTTGTAATTTTGGATCATGAATATCATTACCATCCGGCATCATATGTCTGATTGCCTGAATATGTAAATCGTTAAATCCTAAGTGATTAGGATATTCTTTTTGGCGCGGATTTAATGTTTCGTTATAAACCGCTTCTTTTTCAATAGCAACAGGCTCTTTCTCAAACGACGAACAACCAGTAACAATCGTGACAACTGCCGTTGCCATCAATAATTTTAATTTCATTTTATTCTTCCTCAGGTTATATAAAAGCATCTCAAGCAGCTTTCAAAAATAATTTATTATTATGCTAAATAGTATTGAGAAAATACACATTAGTATTTAATTATAAAATAATACATATCCATGTCAACCTATTTCTTAGTTAGTTAGTTAGTTAGTTAGTTAGTTAGCCTTTACCGCCATATCAAATAGTTCATTAAAATTCAACACCTTAAATACAACGTAAGATCTTTACCTAGCTACTTTTGCTTGCCTTGTGTTTTTTTATTTTGTCTATAAGATAGATTTGTAGTTGCACCCCTTACCCTTCATTTAGTCTACATATTTGATATGAATATAAAACAGCCGCTTTTACTTACTTTGACTTTAAGCATATCCATTTTATCTAGCTCAGCACTGGCCTTTAGTAACGCACCGGATGTCAGTTACCCACTGCCTGCGAACTCGCCCGTGCCGACACTTGCGCCTATGCTAAAAAATGTCTTGCCTAGCGTCGTTAATATTTCTACTCAAGGCACGGTCGCTGTACAACAACATCCCATGATGAATGACCCTTACTTTCGACGCTTTGCACCGAAAATGCCCAAAGAAAGACAAACACAAGGCATAGGCTCGGGCGTTATTGTCGATGCAGAAAAAGGCTATATCATTACCAATAACCATGTGATCGCTCATGCAGACACTATTTTTATTACTTTGCACAACAAGCAGAAATTATCTGCTAAATTAATCGGCACCGATGCCGAAACGGATATTGCAGTTTTACAGGTTGAGGCAAAAAATCTCACCAGTATTCCTCTAGGAGATTCAGATAAATTACAGGTAGGTGATTTTGCCGTGGCAATAGGCAATCCATTTGGCCTTAGCCATACCGTAACCTCGGGCATGATCAGTGCTTTGGGACGAACTGACTTAGGCATTGAAGGCTATGAAAACTTTATCCAGACTGATGCCTCGATCAACCCGGGTAATTCAGGCGGAGCTTTAATCGATTTACGTGGCCAATTAATTGGTATTAATTCAGCGATACTCGCTCCTTCAGGTGGCAATATAGGTATCGGCTTTTCGATTCCCATTAATATGGCAAAAAAAATCATGCATCAGTTACTCGAGCATGGTGAGATCAAGCGTGGTTTACTGGGCGTACAGATTCAGGATTTAAGCTCTGACCTTGCCGATGCCATGAATTTAAAAGGCGTTCATGGCGCCTTAGTATCTCGCGTCACACCTAAGAGCGCGGCGGAAAAAGCAGGTATTAAAGCAGGCGATGTAATTGTCACCGTCAATGGCAAGAAAATTACCGGAGCAAGTTCATTACGGACTAGCATTGGCCTTAAGCGTGTGGGCGAACAAGTCAATGTTGAGTTATTCCGTGATAAACAACGCAAGACTATTAAAGCTACGATAGGTGGAGCAGCAATGCCAGGTCAGTTAGCCGCATCTTTTAATGACATGCCTCTACTTAAAGGTGCAACCTTAAAAGAATTAAGCCGTAAAGAACCCTATCAAGGAGTTAAAAAGGGCTTATTAATTACCAACGTACAAGCCAATACTCCAGCTGCTCAAGTAGGTTTGATGAATGGTGATATTATTTTAGCAGTGAATCAAAAAGAGATCGCTACGATTGCCGAGTTTAAGCAGGCAGCGAACTTATCACGTAATCAATTGTTAATTCATTTACAACGGGGGCAGAATTTCTTGTATATTGTAACTAAATAGAAGTAATTCGCCATTATGCCAAGACAAAAGGGGTGCGTCCTTAAGTCTTGGCATAGCCCTTACGGAGTAAGTACGATGTTAGAAATACAACAACTCCCGGTTCTTAACGATAATTATATTTATCTAATCCATGACCTAGATTCGGGGGAAACTGCGGCTGTTGATCCCGCCGTTTCAGAGCCAGTATTAGCTGCACTTAAACTCAATAATTGGCAGCTAAGTTATGTATTTAATACTCACCACCATGCAGATCATATAGGTGGAAATCTTGTATTAAAAAAACAGACAGCCTGTCATATCATAGGTTCGGAAGCTGACCGGCAACGTATTCCTGGGATTGATCAAGGTGTAATTGAGGGTGACTGCTTAAATCTTGGCAAACATACTATTCAAATCATAGAATGTTCTGGCCATACTCAAGGCCATATCGCTTTTTATATACCCGAATTCGACGCCCTTTTCTGTGGTGACACCTTGTTTGCCATCGGTTGTGGTCGATTATTTGAAGGCAGTGCTGAACAAATGCAGCAATCCCTAAGAAAACTCACTGCACTGCCCCTAGCGACAAAAATTTACTGTGCTCATGAATATACGGCAGCCAATGCCCGGTTTGCATTTTCAGTAGAACCCGATAATGCAGATTTGCAGCAAGCGATTGGGCGTATTAAACACTTAAGAGCAAACAACCAACCCACTGTGCCGACCACGCTGCAACAGGAAATTGCCACTAACCCTTTTTTACGTGCCAATAGTCCTGAAATACAGGAAAACTTAGCGATGCAAGGCGCTACTGAGCTGGCTGTTTTCACCGAACTCAGAGAAAGAAAAAACCGCTTTTAACGCGTTTTCCCTTGAATAATAGCCTCTGGGTGCCTTTCCAGATAATCAGCTAATAAGCGCAGGGATTTTGCCGAGCGGCGTAATTCGACCAGGGTACTGTTTAGGTTTCGTTGCAACTGGGCATCTTTATTAAACACATCACTTATATTGGCGGCACTCACTTGAAACTGTGTCAGTGTCAGATTGGTATTGGCAATCGTTTGTTGAATCTCCTCCAATAGTGGATCGGTTGCGGTATCCAGTTTCTGCATAGCACTGCTACTATGCTGCAAAGTTTTTTCAGCATTAACAGCAATAGCCACTGAGTGTTTATTAAACGTTGTTAGGATACCTTCTAACTCTGTCACAGAAACGGATAAAGCATGCAGCGTATGTTTCGTTTCTGCAGAGCCGGTAATTTGCTTGATATTTTTAATGGTTATCAATAGCTCAGAAAACAATTCACTGAAATTAATATTCTTAAACTCTCGAATGACATCGGCAATATTTTTTTGCACTTCCTGACTGCTGGAAGTAATCGCCGGCAGCTCGACAAAGTCCTTATTTAACCTGGTTAACCTAACCTTTGATTTAGGTCTTAATAAAGATTCTATATACAATTGCCCGGTCACTATACTGGTATATTGTAATTGCATACGCAGGCCATCTTTAATCAATTGTTCCATCGCCATCTTTTCGCTATCAGGATCCTTAAGCTGTAATAACTGCTTGCATTTCTCATGATCTATTTCTATAAATACCGGCGTTAATATCTGCTTGGTATCCGGATCTAGCTCTACTTTAATACCGGTGACCTTACCTATCGGCACCCCTTGCATTTTCACCAAAGCACCAACCGAAAGACCATTCACGGATTCGTTAAAGTAAATAACATATCTGGATTTTACGGTAAACCATTGACCACTGGTAAAGACAGTAATACCCAAAAGAGCGATCAACAAAGCTCCTAGTACAAAGACACCAATAATGGTTGGATTAGCTTGTTTACTCATTCATCCCTCTACTTAAAAACTGTTGCACAACATGGTTTGGACACCCATTCAATAGGTCTTTAGGAGGTCCTTGCGCTATTTGTGTTTTACTAATTGAATCAAGGAACACGCTATCTGTCCCTATGGCAAACAAACTAGGTAAATCATGAGTGACGACTACAATAGTCGTCCCTAGACTAGCCTGAATACTTAAAATCAAGTCATCTAGTAGTTTAGCGCTCAACGGATCTAAACCGGCTGACGGCTCATCAAAAAATAAAATATCAGGATCCAGTGCCAATGCCCTTGCCAGACCTGCTCTTTTTTTCATGCCGCCGCTAATTTCAGCCGGATAATATTCTTCAAAGCCCACCAGACCGACTAATGCCAGCTTAAAATAAGCCAAACCTTTAATTTCGTCTTCACTTAAATCAGTATATTCTTTTAAAGGCAACGCTATATTTTCTGCCAGGGTCAAAGAACTCCATAATGCACCGCTCTGATACATAACGCCATTGGCGCGCATAATTTTCTTGCGCTCTGCCTCGGGAATTTTCCACAAATTTGCATCATTATAGTAAATATCTCCCGCAGCTGGTGTTTTTAAGCCCAGTAAATGCCTTAGTAACGTGCTTTTACCACAGCCGTTCCCCCCCATAACAATAAAAATGTCGCCTTTATAAATGTTGAAATTAAGATCCTGCTGGATAATAAAATCATCATAAGCCATGGTTAAGCCTTTAATTTCAATATGCACCTGTTTCATATTAAAAACCTATAATCTGATAAACCACTGTCAAGACAGCATCAGCGACCACTATACTGACGATCCCTGCGACCACAGCCGCTGTTGCCGCATCACCAACAGAAGAAGAACTGCGTCCACACTGCATACCACTTAAACACCCCGATAACGCTACCAATACGCCAAAGACACTACTTTTAATGAGTCCGGTTAGAAAATCATTCAAGTCTAATGCAGATTTTGTCTGTATGAAATACTCTACCACTGAAATATCCAGCAAAGTTGCGCTAACCAATAACCCACCCAGAATCCCCATCAAATCAGCATAAAGGCAGAGTAACGGCAGCATAATAATCAACGCCAACATACGCGGTAACACTAGGAAATCAATCGGTGAAATACCTAAAGTTTCCAGCGCATCAATTTCTTCATTTACCCGCATTGAACCTAATTGTGAAGCAAACGCAGCCCCCGTTCGACCGGCCATAATAATAGCTGTCATCATCGCCCCCATTTCCCGGGCCATGCCTAAGCCAACCAGATTAGCTACATAAATTTGTGCGCCGAAAATTTTAAGCTGCATGGCGCCCACAAATGCCAGAATCAAACCGACTAACAGACTAATTAATGTCACTATTGCTAAAGCGCCGGGGCCACATTCCTGCATAATCAGCCATAAATCTCGCTGCCTAAAACAGGCTTTACCACGTAACAAACGTAAGCTACTTAGACACACTTCGCCTACAAACGCTAACATATCCTGAGTTTGCTTATACATGCCTAGAGCATGCTGTCCTATCTGCACCAGCAATGCCGTTTCATGCAAGACCTTTTGCCCACTTTCACGCACTGGAAAAGCTGAAGCCTGATGCAATAAGCCCTGGGCTGAATCAGGGAGCTGCTCCATATTCAAGACTATACCCTGACCTTTACAATAGGCTTCCAGATCAAATAAAAACACCACAAACCGGCTGTCCCAGTGCCCCAGGTTGTCACTCTTTAAATCCAGTTGTTCACAGTTTTGTTTTTCCAGTAGCTGCTTAACAGACTGAAAACCAGGCACAGTATTACCCATGACCCAGTCGCCCCGAATATCAGCGACACTTATTTTGCCTTCAGTTGATGAAAGTTCAAACGTACATGGATTCAATGAAAAACCTATTTATTATTAAACTGTTCCCATATAAGCAATAATTAACTAATGCCGTCAATCAAAAGATTGCTTTTTATGCCTAAGCATTATCCTGCCTGCAGCGGAAAAAGACAAAAGGAGACTAAATCAAAACTCAACTGTGTCCGTTTTATTTATAAAAAAACAAGCAACCTCTAATAGAAAATTGGCTCCTTGTAAAGCCTCGAACTTTTCAAAAACTTTAATGATCATGGCTTTACTGATTATCAACAGCGGATGATAGTTGTATAAATTATGCTAGATTATTACATGCTGGTTTCTGGATATGCTAAATTCAATTCTTAAATCGCTAAAGTTTTCACTCAACCTTAAACCTGAGCGTACGAATGATAGCCCACACATTTAGCCATTTTACGAAAACCACCTGGCCAATTCTAATGTATAATCAACACACTTTTAACCCGCCACCCTGAATACGCTTTTATGGATTATTTATTAGCCAATACCCCTTTAGAATCATTGGAAACGGAATGTCTGATTGTTGCCGTTTTCAACAATCAAAAGTTAAGCCCTGCTGCACAAAAACTGGATTCATTAACGGGTGGCATCATTAGCAACATTCTGCAACGGGGTGATATTAAGGGCAAAGTCGCAGATACCTTGCTACTTAACTATCTACCTCATGCGGCTTTTAAACGTGCCCTCCTGGTCGGCTTTGGTGATGCTGACAACCTAACAGCTAAAGCTTACCGAAAAGCATTAAGCGCAGCCGCTAAGTCATTAAAATCAAGCCATAGTAGTAGTGCCGTTTGCTGTTTCGTAGAAAATAAAGTTATCGGCCAGGATACGACCTGGAAAGCAAGACAGATTATTGAAGCTTTTGATGCGCCTTTCTACCAGTTTAATGACTGTAAAAGTAAAGCTAACGATAAACCGGCTTTATCATCTCTAAGTGTGCATGGTCTGACTGATACTGATGCCATTCAAAGCGGTATAAATCAAGGCAGCGCGATTGCCCAAGGTGTCACTCTAGCAAGACACGTCTCTGATTTGCCAGGTAATATCTGCACACCCACTTATTTAGCAGAACGAGCGTTAAAAATTGCCAGCCAATATGCAAACTTAAGCGCCGAAATTCTGGAAGAAGCCGACATGCAAAAACTCGGCATGGGCTCTTTTCTATCGGTAAGCCGTGGTAGCCGCCAGCCTGCCAAGTTAATTACTCTAGAATATAACGGCGCTAATAAAGATACCCAACCAATTGTTTTTGTCGGTAAAGGCTTAACCTTTGATGCCGGTGGCATTTCATTAAAACCAGGCGCTGGCATGGATGAAATGAAATACGATATGTGCGGTAGTGCAGCCGTTCTAGGCGCATTACAAGCGGCGGCGCAGTTACAACTGCCACTGAATATAGTCGGCATTATCCCGTCTTCTGAGAATATGCCAGACGGCGATGCCAATAAGCCTGGTGATATAGTGACCAGCATGGCAGGACTCACTATCGAAATTTTAAATACCGATGCCGAAGGCCGGTTAATTCTATGTGATGCACTCACTTATGCCAAAAAATTCAACCCTGATGTCGTAATCGACATGGCAACGCTAACAGGCGCCTGTTTAGTCGCACTAGGACGCGTACCGAGTGGTTTATTGGGTAATGATGACACGCTCTGCAATGATTTATCTGCAGCCAGTGAAACAGCATTAGATAGTGTCTGGCGCTTGCCTTTATGGGATGAATATCAGGATCAGTTAAAATCAAATTTTGCGGATATCGCCAATATTGGTGGTCGCGATGCCGGCACGATTACCGCTGCCTGTTTTCTATCCCGCTTTACCAAGGACTTTCAGTGGGCACATCTGGATATTGCTGGCACAGCCTGGAAAACAGGCGATGCTAAGGGTGCAACAGGTCGCCCTGTACCACTATTAGTACAGTATTTACTAGACCGCGCTAATGCTGCCTAAGGTTAATTTTTATATCTTGTCGTCCCAGTCGGAACAGGGGCGACAAGCATTCGCCTGCAAATTGGCTGAGAAAGCTTTTCGCCTGGGTTATAAAACTTACATACGGACCAACACTTTACAGCAAGCCCAACAAATGGATACCCTGCTGTGGACGTTTCGTCCAAATAGCTTTGTGCCGCATGAAATTTATCAGGATACCTTACCTGCCACTGCTAATACCGTTATAATTGGCACACAGACAGCGCCTGTGTCCTGGCAACATACAATGATTAATTTATCAACGTATTGCCCCGAGAACATAACACAGGCAGACCAGATATTTGAGTTATTAGATAATGATGAAAACCAGAAACAGGCCGGCAGGCAGCGATATCGTCAATATCAGGCACTCGGCATAACGCCGAATATACATAATATGTAGTCGTAGGCTGGTTTAGATTATCTAAGCGTAGTCCAGATAACGTAACCCAGCACTATCAACTAGATAAGCGAAGTTGGGCTTGCTCTGCAATTAAAAGCTAACCCAGCCTACAAGAATATACTTCAACCAATTTACCAAACCGCATTCATGGAAAAAACATACAACCCCGCTGCTATCGAACAACATTGGTACTCCACCTGGGAAGAGAACGACTACTTCGCTCCTTCTCAAGAAGGCGAATCATTCTGCATTATGATTCCCCCGCCGAATGTCACAGGTAGCCTGCATATGGGACATGCTTTCCAGGATACGATTATGGATGCACTGACTCGTTACCACCGAATGAAGGGGTATAACACCCTATGGCAACCGGGTACCGACCATGCAGGGATTGCTACACAAATGGTAGTCGAGCGTTTAATCAATCAGGAAGGTAAAACCCGGCATGATTATGGCAGGGATAAATTTATTGAGCGAATCTGGGACTGGAAAGAAGAATCTGGCGGCACGATCACTAAACAGTTACGCCGCATGGGCGCATCTCTGGATTGGTCGCGTGAGCGTTTTACCATGGACGACGGCTTGTCTGAAGCGGTTAAAGAGGTTTTTGTCAGCCTCTATGAAGAAGGCTTAATTTATCGCGGCAAACGCCTGGTTAACTGGGATCCAGCATTACATACGGCGGTCTCAGATCTAGAAGTGCTCTCCGCAGAAGAAAACGGCTTCATGTGGCATATGCGCTATCCTTTATCCAATGGTTCAGGGCACTTAATAGTTGCTACCACCCGGCCTGAAACGATGTTGGGCGATGCAGCAGTAGCCATTCACCCAAAGGATGAGCGCTATAAACACCTTTTAGGTGAATTCGTAAAATTACCCTTATCTGGCCGCTTAATTCCGATTATTGCCGATGAATATGTGGACCCGGAATTTGGTACCGGTTGCGTCAAAATTACGCCTGCCCATGATTTTAACGATTACGAAGTCTGGACGCGCCATAAAGAAATTTCCGCAATTCAGGATCAAATTCATGGCGGCTTAATTAATATCTTTACGCCTGATGCAGCGATTCGTGACAATGAAGATGATGAACAGGATTTAATTCCGGCTGCCTATATAGGATTAGACCGTGTTGCCGCGCGTAAGAAAATCGTCGCTGATCTTGACGCATTAGATTTATTAGAGAAAATTGAAGACCATAAGCTGATGGTGCCACGCGGTGATCGTTCGGGGAGCATTATTGAGCCACTGTTGACCGACCAATGGTATGTCAAAGTAGCTCCACTGGCTGAACCCGCACTGGAAGCCGTTAAAAGTGGCGAGATTCAATTTGTACCTGATAACTGGAAAAACACCTATTATGACTGGATGAATAATATTCAGGACTGGTGTATTTCACGGCAGATCTGGTGGGGACATCGTATCCCTGCTTGGTATGATGAATTAGGTAACGTCTATGTCGGCCGTACTGAAAAAGACGTGCGTGAGCAACATAAACTGGCTAATGACTACCCGTTAAGGCAGGATGAAGATGTTCTGGATACCTGGTTCTCCTCTGCACTCTGGCCCTTCTCGACTTTGGGCTGGCCAGAAAAAACACCTGAACTGAAACAGCATTACCCAAGCGCGGTATTGGTCACCGGCTTTGATATTATTTTTTTCTGGGTCGCCCGCATGATTATGATGGGCAAAAAGTTCATCGGTGACGTCCCTTTCAAAAAAGTCTATATACATGGCCTGGTACGTGATGCAGAAGGCCAGAAAATGTCAAAATCCAAAGGTAATGTCCTAGACCCGATTGATTTAATTGATGGCATTAGTTTAGAGGATTTAGTCACTAAACGCGTCACCGGGATGATGCAGCCCCATCTGGCTGAGAAAATTGAAAAATCTACGCGCAAAGCCTATCCAGACGGCATTCCTGCTTATGGAACTGACGCACTACGCTTTACCTTTGCCTCGCTGGCATCTACCGGTCGGGATATACGCCTGGATAGTGGCCGTATTGATGGCTACCGTAATTTCTGTAATAAATTATGGAATGCCGCGCGCTTTGTACTAATGAATACCGAAGAGCAGGATTGTGGTATAAACGGCGGCGATCTCGCATATAGCCAGGCCGATAAGTGGATTGTGTCGCGCTTAAATCAAGTCATTGCTAGTACCAGTGACGCTATTGAAAGCTATCGCCTTGACCATGCTGCACAGGAAATTTATGAATTTATCTGGAATGAGTACTGTGACTGGTATTTAGAGTTGTCCAAAATCTCCTTGCAGTCGGATAACGAAGCACTACAACGGGGGACACGTAAAACCCTATTATCGGTTTTAGAAACCATATTACGTCTTGCTCACCCGATCATGCCTTTTATCACCGAAGAAATCTGGCAACGTGTGGCGCCATTGGCAGGCATACAGGCAGACACTATTATGTTGCAAGCGTATCCAGAATCTGATGCTAGTCAACATAATGCCGAGGCATTTGCCGCAATTGAGTGGACCAAGCAGTTTATTCTAGGTGTGCGGCGCATCCGTGGGGAAATGAATATAGCCCCAGGAAAACCTTTACCTGTGCTACTGGAAAACATGTCTTTGACTGATCAGCAGCACTTGCCACAAGCACAAATCTATTTACAAAAATTAGGCAGAATTGAATCTATTAGCTGTCTGGCAAAAGGGGAAACAGCACCCGAATCAGCAATTGCCTTAGTAAATGAGTTACGCATTCTGATTCCTATGGCGGGTTTAATTGATAAAGAGGCAGAAATCACCAGGCTGGAAAAAGAAATTGCGCGATTGGAAAAGGATTTACCGCGTATCGAAGGCAAATTAAATAATCCGAAATTTGTCGATAAGGCACCGGCAGCAGTCATTGAAAAAGAAAAAGAAAAACTAGCCAATATACAGCTATCCTTAGTAAACTTTAATGAGCAATTACTCAAAATTCAGGCGCTTTAATAGTGTGCTTCTATCAATAATATTCTGTAAAATCAGCAGCTTACCAATTAATCCCTAGAAAAACCAGTTGAGCGTGAATTTATAGTGCAAGATATTGGTTTCACAGCGCTTTAAATAAACACCCGCTTCACCCACAGGTTAAGTGGGTTTTTTTTGAAGTACTGTGGAATCAAGAGTTTGTGCTAGAAACCATGAGCAACTGATTTTTCTAGGATCAATGGACGAGTCACTGAACTCAGCAACAAACACAAAAGATAATACTTTAAGTTTTTCTTCGTGAAAGCGCATTATTCATGACAATTTTTTTTGTGATGCCGCTTATTCAAGGACTAAATTTTAAACCACGGATCACACATAAATCGGGTAATAAAGCAGATAATATTATTGATTTACTTGGCTAACAGTTAAGTTTCATCTATATTTACAGTTAAAAATAATATAATAGTGTTCATTTTATGGCAGAGAATTTATCCGACATGCAATTTAGTGGTGTACTAAAATGTATTGTAAAAGACGGTTTATTAACGGAAGCTGAAGTTGAAGCACATGCTCGAGAGGCACAAAAAAATAACATACCTCTTATCAGTTACCTCGTTAATAACCAGCATCTTGATTCTCAAGTAGTTGCCCGTCATATTGCCACCGAATTTGGGGTACCATTTTTTGATTTATCTGCCATCGATAAATCTATCCTACCTTATAACTTAGTCAGCGAAAAACTTATTCGCCAACATCATATTTTACCTCTTTTCCAGCGCGGTAACCGCTTGTTTATTGCCCTGTCAGACCCAACCAACATTCAGGCAATGGATGATATTAAATTCCATACTCGCTTAAATACTGAAACTGTTCTAGTTGAAGATGATAAACTAACCCGGTCTATCGAGTCTTTTATTGAGACTGCCGACACCACGATGAGTGATTTGATCGATGCCGACCTCGAAAATACCATTATCACCGACGGCAACAAACAGGCAATAGAAGATGATACCAGTGATATTGATGATGCGCCTATCGTGCGTTTTGTTAATAAAGTTTTTCTGGATGCCATTAAAAAAGGCGCTTCTGATATCCATTTAGAACCTTATGAAAAAAGCTTCCGCATCCGCTTTAGAACCGATGGCATGCTATCTGAAATAGCGAGTCCGCCCTCTAATATATCTCATCGCATTATTTCACGTATAAAAGTTATGGCCAAAATGGACATAGCGGAGCGCCGTATCCCTCAGGATGGGCGTATAAAAATGAAAATTTCTAGAAATCGATCCATTGATTTTCGTGTCAGTACATGCCCTACGCTGTTTGGTGAAAAAGTCGTATTACGGATATTGGACCCCACTAGCTCGGAAATGAGTGTAGAAGAACTCGGGCTTGAACCCGAACAAAAAGATCTTTTTCTCAACGCTATTAAGAAGCCCTACGGCATGATCCTTGTGACAGGGCCTACAGGAAGTGGTAAAACCGTATCGTTGTATACTGGTTTACATATTCTTAACACGCTAGAGCGCAATATTTCAACGGCCGAAGATCCAGTCGAAATTACTGTGGAAGGTATAAACCAGGTTAATATGAATGTGAAAGCTGGCCTAACTTTCCCTATTGCCTTAAGAGCCTTCCTACGCCAAGATCCTGATATCATCATGGTTGGGGAGATTCGCGACCTTGAAACAGCAGACATAGCCATTAAGGCTGCACAGACAGGACATCTAGTACTATCCACATTACATACCAATGATGCACCACAAACATTGCACCGGCTTATGCAAATGGGCGTTCCTGCGTTTAATATCGTGTCTTCGGTCTTACTAATTATGGCGCAAAGATTGACTAGACGTCTCTGTGAAAAGTGTAAAACTGACGCAAGATACCCTTACCAGGTTTTACTGGACGCTGGCTTCAAGAAACAAGAAGTAGGCACCTTTACTGCTTATACAGTGGTTGGTTGTAAGCATTGTAATCATGGTTACAAAGGCCGTGTAGGCATTTATCAGGTCATGCCTATCAGTGATCAAATGCGCACATGCATATTAGAAGGTGGTAATACCATGCAACTCGCAGAACAAGCCGCATTAGAAGGAGTGAATGACCTACGCCGCTCTGGCTTACTGAAAGTCATGCAAGGGGTGACTTCAATTGAAGAAATCGATCGGGTAACAAGAGAATAATTATGGCTGATAACGCAAATCAAATAGACTTTACCTGGAAGGGTAAAGATAGAAGAGGCAAAATTATTAAGGGCGATATAGCGGCTATTAGTGAAGCTATTGCACGCGCAGAACTACGCCGCCAAGGTATTCGTATTATTGGCATAAAGAAAAAACCCAAGCCGCTTTTCTCTAAAGCCAAATCGTCAATCAGTGCAAAAGATATTGCAGTCTTCTCCCGGCAACTAGCAACCATGCTCGAGTCTGGCATCCCCTTGGTACAGTCTTTTGATATCGTAGCTAAAAACAACGAAAACCCAGCAATGGCTGAAATGTTAACGGCAATCAAGGTAGATATAGAAGAAGGTGACACGCTCGCTCAGTCTCTTAGAAAGCGACCTATCTACTTTGATGAATTATATTGTAACCTGGTCGAAGCTGGTGAGCATGCGGGGATACTCGAAAGTCTGCTAGATAAAATTGCGACTTATAAAGAAAAAGTCGAAACCATCAAGTCAAAAATCAAGAAAGCCTTAACCTACCCGATTGCCGTTATTGTGGTTGCTTTTATCGTCACCACGATTATGCTGATTTTTGTTGTCCCTGTTTTTAAGGACTTATTTGACAGTTTTGGAGCAGATTTACCCAGCTTTACGTTATGGGTGATGGGTATATCTGACTGGATGGTTAACAACTGGTACTATGTAGTTGGCAGCATTATTGCAGTTGTGTACATCTTTATGTATTTCAAAAAACGCTCCAAGCCATTCAATTACTTTCTTGACCGCACCCTGCTAAAAATACCCATAGTCGGTATGATACTGCATAAATCATCCATTGCCCGTTTTGCAAGAACCTTAGCAACTATGTCAGCAGCCGGGGTTCCTCTAGTAGAGGCTTTAGAATCAGTTGCCGGTGCAACTGGCAATATTGTTTATTATAAGGCTGTGATGGAAATGCGTGACAAGGTTACTACCGGGGAGAGCTTACAGAATGCTATGGCTCAGGCGAATTTATTCCCACATATGGTCGTACAAATGCTCGCTATAGGCGAAGAATCAGGCGCCATAGATAAAATGCTGTCTAAAGTCGCCGATTTTTATGAAGAAGAAGTTGATAACCTGGTTGATAACCTTAGCAGCTTGATGGAACCTTTTATCATGGTTTTTCTTGGTATTTTAGTCGGTGGACTGATTGTTGCCATGTATTTGCCGATCTTCAAACTTGGTGCGGCAATTGGTTAAACCTGAGAAATAAAACGACACAGCTATATTTATAAATTGATATCGCCACATACTTTATTAGCACCGAATTCATTGGACAGTTGTTCCCTATAACTGAACTTTGTTGGCTTTTCATCATTTTATTCCCCCCTGTTATACCACGTAATAATCTCAATAATTTTGCTTAATCGAGAATATAGTGCCAAGGAAAAACACCGAAACAGTAGCTAAACTGACTACACAAATTAATCAACCCAGTACAGATAAAATCAACTTATAAAGTAATTCTCATTATCTAAAACCATATGTCACCGTATTCTATTATTTTAAATTCACCAGCCTTACTTTGCCTGCTAGCAGGCATTTTAGGTTTAATGGTGGGAAGTTTTCTTAATGTTGTTATTTATCGCCTACCCATTATGATGCAACGAGGATGGAAGCAAGAATGCCAGGAATTTCTTGAACTACCTATCAGCGAAGAGTCTATAGCAACATTTAACCTCGCCCTGCCCGGCTCTCATTGCCCCGCTTGTAATGCAGAAATAACAGCACTACAAAATATTCCTGTGCTGAGCTATCTTTTACTAAAAGGCAAATGCGCTAACTGTCAAACCAGCATCTCAATACGCTATCCTCTTTTAGAAGCCCTAACTGGATTGCTATCGATAATAGTTGCTTACCAACTAGGGGGACAAATAGAAACCTTGTTCGCTCTGATTCTTACCTGGGTATTAATTGCACTGAGTGGCATTGATTTTGATCATCAATTATTACCTGATAACATTACCTTACCAGTATTATGGCTAGGTTTACTCTTAAGCCTGTTTAATATTTTCACCGATCCCATTTCCAGTATTACTGGCGCAATTGTCGGCTACTTATTCCTATGGACTATTTATCAGTTGTTTAAACTTTTTACCGGTAAAGAAGGCATGGGCTATGGCGATTTTAAATTACTCGCATTATTTGGTGCCTGGCTGGGCTGGCAATATCTACCATTAATCATCTTGTTATCCTCTTTAATGGGTGCCATAGTAGGTACTGCAATGATTATTTTCGTACAACGGGACAAAAACATTCCTATTCCCTTTGGACCCTATCTCGCCATTGCCGGCTGGATCGCTTTATTATGGGGTGAGAAAATCAATACGCTGTATTTAACAAGTGTCGGCTTAATCTAAGTCTAGCGATGTATAAAATTGGTCTGACGGGCGGTATAGGCTGTGGAAAATCGACAATCTCTGATTTATTTAAGCAACTCGCGATTGCCGTGATAGATGCTGATGAGATCGCTCATGCACTCGTCGCCCCGGGGCAAAAAGCCTTAATCCAAATCAGTACCCATTTTGGATCCCGGTTTATCAATTCTGATAATAGCTTAAACAGAAGTCTATTACGTGATTGTGTTTTTCAGGATCCTGAAAAAAGGAGACAACTTGAAAATATACTACACCCTCTTGTTTATGCAGAAATTGACCAGCAGTTAAGTCAGCTAACTAGCCCATATGCTATTATTTCCATACCCTTACTCATAGAAACCAGAATGCAATCTCTGGTTGATCATATTTTAGTCATAGACTGCCCTATGGAAATACAAGTTAATAGAGTAAAATTACGAGACAGGCTCAGTGACTCACAAATTACTGCTATTATAAATAGTCAAGTGAGCAGAACAGAGCGCTTAACAAATGCAGACAGTATTATTGATACTACTCAAGGGCTAAGCTCTCTAGGCCAACAAGTTAACACCTTACACCAGCAATTTCTGAAGCAAGCACAGTGACTACTGAATACATCAACTACGAATTCCCTCTTAATGAACGCATGCGCGTGTTCATCCGTCTAGAGCAACTTTTTTTACAACTAGATCATTTTCTTGCAGGCTCAAGCATTTGGGATAAACGGGCTTCAGTCAGCACCCTGGTCGATATTTTACAGGTATTTAGCCGTCATGACTTAAAAGCAGAAACGCTTAAAGAACTGGAGCGTCATTCAAATAGACTAAATCAACTTTCAAGCCACGAAGGAGTCGACACCAAAACACTACGTAAAATCCTGGATGATTTGAATTCAATCAGTAAGACCCTGTATGCAACCACTGGAAAAATTGACATTTCCAGCATGAAAAGTGACTTGTTTCAAACCATCAGTCAACGCAGTAGCATTCCAGGTGGCACTTGCTCATTTGATTTGCCGTCTTATCATTATTGGCTAGAGCAAGAAAAACAAAGCCAAGATGAAGATTTGAATATGTGGGTGAACCAGTTTTCTCCCATTCGAACTGCAGTCGATTTAATCCTAAATTTCATTCGCCAAAGTGGTAGTGAAACTAAAGAAACAGCACACCAGGGCTTTTATCAGGCAACTCTGGATCAGACACAACCCTATCAAATAGTCATTATCAAATTATTAAGAACAACGCCTTATTTTGTCGAAATAAGTGGCGGAAAGCACCGCTTTACAACCCGATTCATGAGTGCTTCCAACGGCAATGTCAGGCCCAAACAGGCAGATACAGATGTTCAATTCCTGCTTAGCTATTGTATTTTTTAGCACAATATTCATATAAAGTTAGCCATTCTAATATTCCAGAAAATCCAGTTTAAGCAACTTCATATAATACCTATACCCCTGAACTTCTCTGTAGTTCGCTTTTTCCATAACAATAAATTAAACATATACAGCTGAAAATAGTTACGTTTAAATTGCCTGTTTATAATTTTATTCAAAAAAGTACGCTACAATCGTGAAAAGCAACCTGACATACTGACTTAGCTCTTAATTATTTATTAAATGGTTTAAATCGATGAACTTTTTTGGATGGATTGGCCAACGTTTTATAGAGTCGCTCCTCTACATTATTGACTTCACTTATTTTTTAACCCACTCGCTGAGTGTATGGCAAGTTCAGCGGAATGTGTTTAATAAAGCAGTTTATTCCAGCTTACTGGGTCAACTTATTTTTACCGGTGTTGACGCTATTGCAATGATTTCATTTCTTGCCGTTATGGCCGGTATTGGCATCACTTCCCAACTTATCTATATTATGCATGCGATCACTGGTGCCAGCGATCTCACTGACATTCTTGCCCGCTTAGTAGTGAGTGAACTTGGCCCTGTGATAACCGGTGTAATCCTAGTCGGACGTTCATGCTCGGCTATCGCTGTGGATCTAGGTAATACCAAAGTACGCGGTGAAATTGAGCCCTTAGAATATATGGGAATCGATGTAGATGATTATTTTGTCGTCCCGCGTATAGTGTGCATGATCATCAGCCAGGTCATACTGGCACTGTACTTTTCCATCATCACGATCTTATGCGGGGTATTTTTTAGTGCTTATATCTATAATTTCTCGGCACAGGAATCATTGACACAATTGTTAAACACCATGGACATTAATATAGTCATAGTGTTTATGCTAAAAAACCTATTTTTTGGACTGATCATTGGTGCTATGGCCTGCTTTCATGGGCTGTTAGTTGAGAACTCGCCGACCCAGGTGCCACAGCAAATGCAAAGGGCGGTGGTCCGAGGGCTAGTATTTTTATTTCTGGCAGATGGCTATTTTTCACTCTTCACACTATGAATACTGTTACTGGCACCGCCTGCATACAAGCCTATAATGCTACGCCTTCTGCGGGAGAAAGTGCTTTGCAGTATCCAGCATTGGGCTGCCAGATATTGCCTGCGACGCTGACTTGCCTAGTAGGACCTCACCGTTTGCAATTAAGAGATTATTTGCAAATGTTAGCCGGTATCAGCATCGCAAATCAGGGGAAAGTGGAGATTTTCGGACAGCCAACCTCCGATCTTGATAAGCTTAGCATGCGTAAACTTCGCTCACAAATAGGTTACCTTTCTGGTACCGCCCCATTATTATCTGTACAACATGGGCTAATGAATGTGATGTTACCACTACTCTATCATCGTAATCTGTCATTCCGTGAAACCGCTGATCAAGCAAGAGCTCTTATCAGCGACTTGAACTGTGATTTTGACCCCACTATATTCCCTGCACTATTGAATAGTTTTCAGCGGGCCCAACTCGCATTGGCGCGCGCTTTGATTATGGAACCATCTCTACTGTTTCTGGATGTGCCGTTTCATGACCTGGGCGCAAAACAACGTGAAGAAATGGGCGAATTGCTAGGCAAACATATACAGCATCGAGCCGTTTGCATGATTGGCGGGCTACAATACCCTCATTTCCTGGAACAATATGCACAGCAGATTATTTTTATTTCCGAGCATAAAATAATTAACTTCCCTGGCTGGAAATCGTTTATGCACAGCGAAGATCAAGACGTCAGATCGTTGCTGAGTATTTTACAAGGTACGAACTAAGGTAACACTATGAATACAAATCCTGAAAAAAATACTGGACATTATATCCACAAGATCACATACAATTATCGTGAGCGGGTAGTCGGGCTATTCATTTTCTCTGCGTTCGTATTGATCTCCGCACTGGTTATTATCGGTGGCAGAAACCAGCATCTGTTTGAGAAACGCATAATCTATTATATGGATGTCGCCAGTAGTGAGGGAATTAATCAAGGCAATGTGGTGACAGCCTTAGGTAGTGAAGTGGGCGTAGTCTCAGCTCTGAATCTCACTCAGGATAATAAAATCAGAGTCACGATTGAAGTTTATGAAGGCAATAGGAATTACATCAGAATGGGGGCAAAGGCAAGCGTCAATCGATTAGCCAATCTGAGCGAAGCACTGATTGAAATAAAGTCTGGTTCGATACATGCTCCAGTGCTAACAGATGGCACGGTCATCCCTGTTGAAGAAACCCCTTCATTAAATGATTTATTATTGGGTATTGCGAATATTATACAGGCAGCAGATGAACATGACATACTGGCCAAGCTTGAAACAATCATGCCTAAATTAGAAGTCACCATCGAAAATATCCATCAAATTATTGCCCAGGTAGCCACAGGAAAAGGGGTACTCGGAGCCGCCGTTTTCGATATCAAGGTCGAAAAAGAACTCAAAATGGTAGTCACCTCAGGAGCACAGATTTTGCAGGAAGCTGAAGGCGCTGTCACTATCGCCAAACAAAGGCTTATACAAATTGAACCTGTTCTAAATGATGCAAAATATATCACCGAAGATATACGCAAAACGGCGGAACATCTTCCGGCAATGATCATCGAGCTTAGTAACATCATAGTTCAGGCAAAAACCGCTTTAACTTTAATAAATGCAGAGCTAGAAAATATCCCGGGCACTGTTATCGATACCAGGCGAACAATATCTAAGACAGATGAATTAGTTGATAGTGTGCAAAACATCTGGCCATTATCCAAAGATATTAAACAAAATATCTCCCATCAATTAATCCCGGTTCACCCTGCTCATGATTAAAACATATTGCAAACTATTTCTACCGCTATCAATACTGATCCTTTCTGCTTGCGCAGGAAATATTGAGACTAGATCTGCAATCATACTCAATGCGGGAAATTACACATCTGATGGCGTACAGGCATTTGCTGCAACTGACTGGCAAAGAGCACAATTTTCATTTACGAAGGCATTACGAATTTACCAGGGAATAGATAATCAGCAAGGGGTAATATCAAGCCATATTAATCTAGCAGAAGTTGCTCTCGCCATAGACGATTACCCCACAGTTAAAGCGCATTTGCTTGCTGCTAGCGATAGGACAAATAAGGCATTGCAAGTCGACAATCTGAACCGTATTGCTCTGCTGTATGCACAAAATGCTATCAAGCAAAACCAGACAGCTTTAGCTAACCAACACTTGCAGTCTTTATTACCTGAGTTTGATAATGAAACTCCTGTCGGTAATTTGAGCCAGATTGAGCTCATTGCCATTGCCGATCGAACTAAGCTTGCCTTTATTGAAAATAATGATGCATCACTTTGGACGCGTCAATATGCTAATGCGCTAACGCAATCTAATAGCAAAGATTCAGACCTGAAGGCTCATTTATTACGCTATCAGGCTGCTTTGCTGCGACAGCAAGGGGATGTAGAAGCGGCAGCGATCAAATTACAACAAGCACTTATTCAGTATAAGAAGAATCTTTCTCGCCCGGGTATAGCACTAACTTTAAGTGAACTGGGAGAATTAACTATAGCGCAAGGCCGATGGCAGGAAGCCAAAAAATATGTGGATAGATCACTGGCTGTTTATCAGTATCTCGACGATGTGCAACAAATTTATCGGCTCAATAAAATCCTGGTAGAGATTGAATCTCACATTGTGAACCTACATTCTGGCCAATAAGTAACGAGCCGATATCACACCTAACCGGTTGGACGATTTAAGTGGTCTAGCTGATCTTGCTTGAGCAAACCCTCAAGGTAGCTACAATTTTCTTTAATACCATTCATATAGAGATTTTCCCCCCCAAAATAATCTGCCGCGTAGCGATACACTGAACCAAATAAACTATCGAGACGATTATTTATAGTCGCACGAATAAACCCAGGGGTCCCATTTAACAATGCTACTGGAGATTCGAAAGGCTGATCAGAATCGCAGTTGTGAGCAGCGACCTTGCCTATTTTAAACTCCAGATAGAGATGATCCCGGCAACGCTCAAGATAAGCTCGATCCGACATCTGCGCAATCAAATCTGCAGTGCCCAGTAAACAGCCTAGTGTGTGGTCAACCGAATCTTCCATAGTGACCTGCTTTTCATATCCCGTAAAATGTAATAGCTTACCCATTTTTATTACCCAGGCTTGTTTACCCAAAGTTGGCAAATATGTCGCTAGAAATCGAGTACCACGAGCGATATGTGTTTTAGTATATTCGGCTCCATGCTTATGTTTAGAATCATTATAGTGTCTGATATAGCCTATATCGTGAAATAAAGCCCCGGTAATACCTTGCAGAAAACGCTCCAGACCTAATGCCTGTTCTGTCCCACCGTGCACTTTCTCGTAGCCAGCATAGAGACGTGCCGCAGCCAGAGTGACATCCAGAATATGCCGTAGGTCATGATAATCTGTATCACAAGCATAATAGCCAGGTAATCTACCGTGATATATCCGGTCTATATCCTCAAACATTGTCTCGATAACTGCAAACTCATTTTCCTGATCAGGAAAACAGCAACGAAAAATCTCCCGCACCGCAACACAAACCGATGCTGGCTCTGTAATGCAGACCGACAACGAAATATCAAGTTTCTCCCAGGAAAGGTGCTTAACTGATTCATTTACTTGTATATGTTCAGACATAACCTACCACCGAATGTTTTAAAAAAACTGTCTATAAACCTGACAAATATAAACCCCACTCATGCAACTACTATATGAGCTTAACATTTTTTAACTTATGACGATAGCAGCTCTAAATACCCTACTAAATCCGGAAAATTAACTGAGCACAGAACTCTATTTACTAGTCAAAATATGCAAGTGAGTGCGAGTTGCATTCTTTTAACGATAAGAATAGACTTAAACTCTTTTATAAAAACTCCATGGTTGCATGAACGTTATGTTGATTGAAAATTTTAACTGTTGCTATTCTAGAATGTCCTTCTCGAGACTACTAAGCGCTAGAAAATTGTTAGTCCAGAGGGAAAAAATAAATAATGACAACTCTGTACGATAAATATGGTGGCTTTGCTACAGTCAGCAAACTGGTTCAAACCTTTTACGCGAAAGTTGCGGAGTCAGAAGAGCTGGCTCCTTATTTTTCAGGTATTAATATGCAGAGACTGATGGACCATCAAACAAAATTCTTTTCTGAAATTCTAGGCGGTCCGGTTACATACACAGGCAATGAATTGAAAATTGTTCATGCGGCAATGACTATTACTCCAAAAGCCTTTGCAGAGGTGGCCGATTTACTTGAAGAAGCACTGGAAGATATGAACATTGGAGACGATGATATTGAAACCATAATGGAAATTGTAGACGGATTAAAATCAGATATCATCAGTTCTGATAATAAATAAATATTGCGACTATGAATAAAATCGAAAGTTTGTCCAGCATACTGGCGATACCTACGGTTGAGCTAATCGATGATGCTTATGCGCTTTACCAGGAAAAAACGTTAGAGCTGGTCTACTGTAACCCGGTATTTATAGAATGGTTTAATATTCAGCAACCAGGCAGTTTACTAGATGAAACGATTGTTTCCTTACAAAAAGAAACCTTATTCAAGCGACTTGATAAGAGGGGCTATTACAACATATCAATAGACCCAGGTTCCGAAAATAAAAATATACCTGCCCTTATAGAAATCAAGTTTCAAAGAACACAATGGCAAGGCATCAATTATCTCTCGGCTTCCGCCCGGGATATGAGCATACTTAAAGAAAATGAGATGTTCATTGATAGTCACTCTAAAATGATTGAAGAAAGTAACCGAAAACTATCTAAAAAAACTAGTAAACTTGAAGAAAGCAACCAGCAACTGGAATCTTTATCAAAAAAACTAGCTAAATACCTGTCACCAGAAGTATACAACTCGATCTTTACCGGAGAGAAAGAGGTTAACCTAGAAACCCAAAGAAAAAAGCTCACGGTTTTCTTTTCAGATATTCATGGATTTACCGCACTGACCGATACCATGGAGGCCGAATCATTAGCGACATTATTAAATAGTTACCTCAAGGAAATGGCTGAAGTTGCAGCTCGATATGGAGGTACCCTCGATAAGTTTATTGGTGATGCTATTATGATTTTTTTCGGTGATCCCAAGAGTCGCGGAGAAAAACAAGATGCTCTGGCTTGTGTAATGATGGCAATTGAGATGCGCGAACGCTTAAAATATCTCAGAGAAAAATGGATAAATCAGGGAATTTCTGAACCATTACACATCAGAATAGGCATTAATACAGGTTATTGCACGGTAGGTAATTTTGGGAGTGAAAACCGAATGGATTACACCATTATTGGTGGCCAGGTTAACCTCGCGAGCAGGTTGGAAGCGCAAGCCGATACAGATCAGATTCTTGTCTCACATGAAACTTTTGCTTTAGTACAGGACTGTATAATCTGCGAAAGCAAAGGTGAAATTTCAGTAAAGGGAGTCGCACATCAGGTAAAAACCTATCAAGTCATTGGTATTAACCATGAGGCAGAAATACTCAACACCATTGAAAGCATGTGGGTAGATAAGTACGATGGTTTTTCCATGCAAGTTGATTTAAAGCGTATTGATAAACTCCGTGTTATCGAGTCCCTGCATAGAACTATACAGCAGATTCAAGGCTATACCGGTATTGTTGATACTGCACCAAAACAGGACTAGGAGCGATAACTCTTCTCATGCTCATGGCAGTCCGCATCAGTGTATCAACCGATTCTGCGGCTTACAATCGCCAACCAGGGTTGTTCTGCCCTTGGTTTTCCGGGGGGACGATAATAATGATCAAGTATTTCAAAACCTGCATATTCAAGATACTTCTGGCTATCCTGTAACTGCATATAATGCCCGTATCTTTGCCCGTTCCACCCCTCCTGATTCCCTCGCGGATTGGAAAAAAACAAAACCCCATGTGGCCTTAATGCTGCATGTAATTCACTCAGCACGCGCGGTAACTCCTGGCTAGGAACATGAAACAGCGAAGCGTTGGCAAAAACACCATCAAAAGCCTGCTGCGGCAATGTGAGCTTAAGGAAATCTTGCTGTAGAATGTCGCATTGAGTAAACTTACGCGCCATATTACAAAAACTTGGACAGCCATCCAGTCCTACTGGACGATGCCCTAAAGATTGAAAATATTTAACATCTCGCCCGGGCCCACAGCCAAAATCTAAAATATCCAGCGCCTGCCCAGATGTAAAAGAAGCTAAAAATGCCGCATGATTCTGGGTCACATCATAATCTTTAGTGCCTTGCCAAAAGGAATCAGCATTTTGATCATAATGGCTTAAGGTAATGCTTTCAATTTCGCTCAATATACTAATATTCTGCTTCATAATTCAATCCGTCCGTATTTAAACTTACAACTTGTTAAACAATAGTATTTATGAACCCGGTGGGGTATTTGGCAATAGCGTTATTTATATGGATAGTGTGTCCAATTTTACTGAATAATAAAAGTTTTGAACGATCGCATTAATTCCATCGAGGGTTGCTAGGGACCACGTCAATGAAACACAGCCACTTGGCTTATCTTTCGTCCATATTCCATGTTGCGTTAACAGCAGCGTTGCGTACAATACTGCTGTTGTTGACACTCATCCGGATGCAAGACGGAAAATTTACCTCTGATTGACCTGATCACTGCTCCTCTAGACATAAGCCACCACGGGCGGGTTATTAATTTTCCCAGTCCCTTTGTCCCAGTTTTAGTATGCATTAAGTTTCCTGATATTTTTGTAACAATGATCTATGAGCACTTTTGTAGTATATACTGTCGCCCTATTTAATTAATAAAAATTGTCATGTCAGCTTTATCCGGGCTACCTCAGTTCCTACAGTTACCCAAAACACCCGAAGGTTTGTTACAAGCTCAGCGCCTGTTTCATGGTCGGGGTCATGCCTATCCAGGTTTGCACCATCTCACTATAGACTGGCTCCCACCGGTTATATTAATCACCTTATTCGCACCTGAACCATTGGCTAACATAGAAAGCCTGGCTGATTACCTGCTCTCTCAATTTACAGATTGCAAGAACGTACAATTACAGTACCGTTATCAATTATCCGGTCCTATTGCAATTATTCGCGGCGAGACTATCACCCGACTGGCAATTCAGGAAGATAATCTGCACTTCAATCTCAGTTTAGGACAGTCTCGGAATACTGGTTTGTTTCTGGATATGCGTAACGGCCGTAGATGGGTGCAAGCACACAGCCAGGATAAGCGAGTACTTAATTTATTTGCCTATACCTGTGGATTTTCAGTTGCTGCCGTTGCGGGTAATGCCAAGTCTGTTTTAAATGTTGATATGAGCAGTGCTGCGCTAAATGTTGGCAGGAAAAACCACCGCTTAAATCAGCAAGAACTTGGTTCGGTGCGCTTTGAAAAACTCGATATCTTTAAGTCCTTTAGCCGCTTTAAAAGGCGCGGCCCCTTTGATCTATTAATTTGCGATCCTCCGACCTTGCAAAAAGGCAGTGTCGATATTGCTCGGGATTACCCTAAGATATTGCGCCGCCTTGATCAATTTATGGCACCCGATGCAACATTGCTATTATGCTTGAATGCACCCGAATTAGGTCGTGAATATTTACTCGAACATATGGCTGAATTAGCTCCGCAGTACAACTTAATTCACGAAATAAAACCACCCGAAGTTTATCTGGAAGCAGAAGCAAAGGGTTTGAAAATCTTGTGCTTTAAAGCAAGCGCATAAACGCTCTTCGATCAAGACTAAAACCTGCAGCATTCTGATGCCCACCCCCACCAAAACTAACGGCTAATTCAGACACATCAAACTCGCCGATAGAGCGCAGACCACATTCATAACACTGTCTTTTCCCATGATAGTGGTAAGTCAAGCCAAATGTCCCAGAGATTTTAGCCAACGCCTGTCCTAAATCACTGGAAAATGCCCCCGGCGCATTGACGGCTAAACCCACCGTATCATTGAGTCTTATTGAATGCCTGGAGTTTAATAAGGTTTTCACCATTTGTCGATGCTGCCTCAATAAGATTTTACCTTCGCGGTACAAGGTATCTAACGGTATATATTCAAACGCAGCAAAAGCAATTGGCCTGCGTACAAACAGAGCTTTCATTAATTCCTCAGTATGCTTTAGTTGATGGCGCCATAAATCATGATCTTCAATATGCCGTAATAACATCGGTGATTCAACATCACCCTGAAAATAATGCCATGCCATCATGCAGCCGCTTTGCTGCATGTTAAAGTGCATTTCCAGATTGGCAGGAAGGTCTGCCTGATAGGCGTTAAATGCCTGTTGCGCACTAATATGATGATCTAAAACAATAATTTTACTGGCTTTTTTTGCAGCCCTTATTAATTGCTCCATGGGATAACAGAAGTCTAATATATAGAGTATGCTACCTTGCGCAAAATTGGGCATCGGATTGTGGTGCCGCACAGCTTGGTAATGCGCCTTATCGCCTAAGGACCTCCATGTAGCCCATGCTGCACCATAGCCGTCCAGACAATCTGCATGATAAAACACTGTTGTTTGCTGACTATACTCACTAATCATTTTATTGAAAATCGTTAATTTCAGGCCTTAAAAAAATTAGTCTATACTTAAATCACATATATTAATACCTAAATCCTGCAAGCAATGAATACAGCCAACAGAAAACATAAAATACCCTTATAAAACAATTAGATAATATATTCCTCCTAATTTCACAATCTAATTTTTTTAATGCCGTTTTCAAAAACATCAAAACCCTCATCTCGTGTGAGAAATTGTACCCTATCGGTAAAAATGACATCCAAAGCACGATGATAATGAGCTATCTAATGAAGTTTAGATTTTGATGTCTGGCGTTGCTTTCTGATGGCATTAAGGCCGAGGAATAATGATAACCTTATCTATTACTGCGGGCACCGTCACCTGAAAGATGAAGGTTTTAACCTTACGAAGGGAAAATAAAGCCTTTGCATCTTGCACCCCTGAACTCGATGAAAAAAGCTTACTCCGTCTAAAACTGGAACAAGCCTTACGTAAAATTCTGGCTCAGAATAAAAAATCTGTTCGTATGAATTAAGCCTAGTTTATCAATCAAAGCACTGCCTACAAGATAACCGCATACAGTACTACGAATTTTTAATCCGCCGCAGCACTCTGAATTAAATACAATTTCACCCGGTGGGCTTATTCCACTTGCAGAACAAACGGGGCTTATTGTCGATCTTAGCCGTTAGGTAATCGCTCAAACCTGTTACAAGCCATACAATGGAAAAAAGAGGGTATTAGCTTTGCAAAGCTGGCCATCAATATTTACTCTGTTGAGTTAATTAATTTTGAATTAACAAAAAATATTATTAGCCCAATTGATGCTACGGGCGCAAAATGGGAATGGTTTGAAATTGAAATCACTGAAAATGCCAAATATCAGCAGAAAATCCATTAAAGAACTGAACGATGCTGGTATACTCGTAGCCATTGATGGTTTTGGCATAGGTCAATCGTCGTTGTCTTATCTAAAAAAACTCCTCACAAATTACCTTAAAATAGACCGCACGTTTATACACCATATGACTACAAGTTCGGAAGACCAAACACTCATTCCGGCACTTATTTCTATGGCTCACGCGCTCAATAAAAAGATCATTGCTGTCGGCGGTGGAAACACCGGATCATTTGGTGTTTCCACAAGAAAATAATTGCGATATAGCCCAGGGCTATTGCTTTTCCAAACCTTCTTCGCCCGAACAAGTGGCGCTGTGTATTTCCGAGATATTTAATTAGGCTAATAGTTGCATGGCCAAACATAGATGCTTCCCTATTCTTGCTCTAATTCCGCGTCCTCTTTTTACCTTGATTAAATAATCTGTAGATGTTCTTATGTCCTCGTCACTAACGTATTAGCAAGGTTAAAGCATGAATAGACAATCAAGCATTTCCGGTGTCATCCTTGCTGGAGGGTTAGCAAGGCGTATGAATCGACAAGATAAAGGTCTGGTCGCGTTTAATAAGCAGGCGATGATCACTTATGCCATACAGGCAATAGTCCCGGTGGTAGATGAATTATTTATTAATGCCAACCGCAATATAGATCACTATCAGCAATTTAATTATCCAGTCATCACCGATAAGCGGGATGATTTTGCAGGGCCATTAGCCGGAGTTTATGCAGCTCTCAATGCCTGTCATCATGATGTTCTCTTAGTTACCCCTTGCGATTCACCCTTTATGCCTACGGCAGCTTTACAGACCTTAATAGATGAACGTGAGCGCAATGCTGCTGATATTGCGGTAGCATTTGATGGCGAGCGTATTCACCCAGTTTTTATGGCCATTAATACAACACTTAAAAATAGCCTGCAAGATTATTTAGCGCAGGGAGAGCGCAAGATAGACCGCTGGTTTGAGCAACATAACTGGATAAAAGTAGACTTTAGCGCTAACCCTGAATTTTTCTCGAATATTAATACTCTGGCGCAATTAGCTGATTTAGCAATTAAGGAATAGTGATGCAACCAGAAATGACTGACGCGGGTTTAAGCGTTGCCAAAGCTGTTATTGGTATTGATGAAACCGGTGCTAAAAGGAACATCCAGCTAGTCGGCGAAAGAGCCATGACAATTTATGTAGATAAGCAGGAAATTGTCACTTTAATGACTATCGGTTCACACCCGGAATTATTAACCTTAGGCTATTTGAAAAATCAGGGGTTTTTTGAACATATCAATGAGATAAAAGTCGTCCAGGTAGACTGGCAAACCGAATCAGTCGCTGTTGTAACGACTGAAGAAAGCAGTGATTTTTCCAAACAGATGGAGCGACGTACGGTAACCACAGGTTGTGGTCAGGGAACCGTATTTGGTCGCTTAATGGAAAAATTGCAAAAAATTCGCGTCCCCGAAAACCATGTACGCCAATCAACTTTATATGCGTTACTAGATTCTGTCAGGGCACATAATGAAGTGTATAAAAAAGCGGGCGCAGTACATGGCTGCGCTTTATATACTGGAGATCAGCTAGAGATATTTGTCGAAGATGTGGGGCGGCATAATGCGGTAGATGCCATTGCAGGATATATGTGGTTGCATGATATATCCGGCGATAACAAGATCTTTTATACCACAGGACGCTTAACCTCGGAAATGGTGATAAAAGTTTCGCAAATGGGTATTCCGGTTTTGCTATCACGCTCAGGAGCAACCCAGATGGGAGTGGAAATGGCACAATTATCTGGTGTCACTTTGATTTCACGATCCAAAGGTAAGCATTTTATGGTACTAAACGGTGCTCAAAATATTGAATTTAATCAGTGACACTACGTAAGTTAATCCCCTCTCCAAAAGAAAGCCACTAGAAAAATCGAATGGCTACGCTTAGTCTATTAAGCATGTACTCATTAAAACTGTTAATTAAAGATTTTTTTATGTCCGCACTGAGATTAGGATAAAATTACGCCAAATTTGAATAATCTTACACAACAGAATAAGGCCGATATGAGCATAAAGTCAGATACATGGATTCGTCGTAAAGCACAAGAGCAAAGCATGATAGAGCCTTTTGAACCAGGGCAGGTTAGAAATACAGAACAAGGTAAAGTAATTTCCTATGGCACATCTAGCTATGGGTATGATGTGCGTTGTTCGGATGAATTTAAAATTTTCACCAATATTAATTCTGCGATTGTCGATCCAAAGAATTTTAGTGACGGTAGCTTTGTTGATGTAAAGGCTGATGTCTGTATCATACCGCCCAATTCATTTGCCCTGGCAAGAACAATTGAGTTTTTTCGTATTCCACGTGATGTACTAACCATCTGTCTAGGTAAATCGACTTATGCGCGCTGTGGGATTATTGTCAACGTCACGCCCCTAGAGCCCGAATGGGAAGGCCATGTGACGCTGGAATTTTCCAATACCACGCCATTACCGGCTAAAATATATGCAAATGAAGGCGTGGCACAAATGCTATTTTTTGGTGGTGATGAAGTCTGTGAAACTTCTTACAAAGACCGAGGCGGTAAATATCAAGGACAACAAGGTGTAACGCTACCGAAAGCATAGCAGTACTTCTGGATACTGCTGTTAACAGAGATCCGCCCTGCTGCTTTTTTATTGTAACTGTTTAGGTGCTGGGTAGATGGTTGCTGGCATTTGAATAAAAAACCCGTTTTCTTCTATTCCTTTTATGACATCCGTTGCTTTTTCACGCGCCAGTACACGCTCGGGCGTAATATCCAACTGCATAACAAACTCAGGAAGACCAATGCTTTTAAGTATCGCCTGTGGAATATTTGAAAAATCGTCCTGCTTAGCTATATATAAATACAACTCGTCTTTTTTGCTACTTTTGTAAATAAAACAGCGCATAGTAATAGCTCATTAAAAATAGAGAATATACTATTATCGCACCAAATTGATATGAATGAACCCCCAATAGATCCCGATAATTTTTTTAAAACAGCTTGCAAATTTGAGGCCGCTTTGATTTTAGTCGCCATAGTACTCGGCTGGATAGCAGCTATTAATCCATTTGAGTTTATTATATTTGATGAACAGGCAATCATTAATGGCATTACCGGCACCTTGCCATTGTGTCTAATTTTCATCGCATTAAATCAGCTTAAATTGAAGTCCCTGCAAAAAATCAGACGGGTGTTACATCAAACTTTGGGACCAAGCCTATATAAGCATCACTGGACAGATTTATTTGTTTTAGCCGCTATCGCAGGCATCTCGGAAGAAATTTTGTTTCGCGGCGTTATTCAGCCATGGATAGAAAACGCCTGGGGAATGATGGCTGGATTATTAGTCAGCAGCGTCATCTTTGGACTGGTTCATGCAGTAACCGCTTTATACTTTGTCATGGCAACTGCCGTAAGCATCTATCTAGGCTTATATCTGGATTACGATAACACTAGAAATCTGCTAACCCCTATTATTATTCATAGCTTATATGATTTTTTTGCATTTGTAATTATCTTGCATAGCTATAGACTAGAACAACAAAAGGCTAAGTAAATGTCACTATCATCACAACAATTACAATCTGACCTTTTAATGGCTGGAGTCGTTCGGGGCATCACTTTAATCAGCTTAATTGCCCTAGTCGCTATCTGTCAGATTTATGGCGCCAAGATACAAATAGGCATGGATGAACAGTCCAGAGTTTTTATTAGAACGGTTCTGTATATTGTTGCCATCACGACATTCCCGGCAATGAAATTTATTCGCCATGTCTTATTACGCCTGAATCAGACGACTAAAGGAAATAGGCCTGCAAAATCTCGCTATTTAGTGACTATTATTATTTCCATGTTAGTCGCGATAAGTATCGGCATCTATGGCTTTGCAATGTTTGTCCTGGGTGATAGTTATAATACGCTATACATATTCGCAATTTTATCTGCTCTGGCGATGTATATTTATAAGCCAAAAGTCGAAGAGTATCAGACCATTGTCGAGAGTCTGGCTCAAACACAAGCTCACTAAAGACCAACAGTCCAAGATAATCAGTATCGCTGTTATATTATGCAATTTCTTTAAAAAACTATAGATTCACCCACAACGCTTCAGTAAATAATTTTGAGGTACTGTGCAATCAATAACTTGGCTCAGGAATTATGAGTAAGCATTTCCCTAGAACCGCTCTGATATACAGCAATTATGATTCTCGCCATGCAATACACCTAAAAATTATGTTAGAATTAAACTCGGCATGTGCTATATTTAGATGGTAACGTGTTATTCACAATAACAACAATGAGGTTTACATAGATGAAATTATTAAAAAGCGTCCTTTTAGCTTTTTCATTAGCACTTTCTTTAGGTTCTTTTTCAACAGCAGCGGTTGCTTGTGAAGACGGAAGAACTTGTTTTGGTCCTGCTGAAGCGATTGATATTGTTTTAGGTCATATTGCGGAAGGGATGAAATCTGTTGAAAATGGAGAAAATGGTCCAACAGTTAATGTACATGTTAAAGCTGCACTGAGAGCCAGCAAAGAAATCAATGTAAGTGATAGAATTGATGTAAAACGCGCTAAGGCAAATGGGCACCTTAAAAAAGCCAGATCAGCATTTAAGAAATCTGACATGCAAGGTGGTCAAGCTCATTTAGGCATGGCAGAAAAAGCATTTACAACATTCAAAAAAATGATTTAAACTGACTCTTATTACTTAAAGTCAGATAGAGGAGGTAGCGGCATTTAACCCGTTACCCCCTCTCCTAATAATACTCCCACATTCCACCGCTACAATTCCCTTGGCTCTTTAAAGCCTGCAAAAAAATCATTCCTCATGGCTTGCAATCTAAAGCCTACCTAATTGCCCTTCCGCAAACCCTTGCATATAAATCCTGTGGCTTAATATCCGCTACACTCACCTGATCTTGATCGGCTAACAACTGTTCTATCAGTAATGCCTGCTAATGAAAAGTTGTCCTTAACGCGCCTAACTGCTGCTCATCCGCATACTGTAATAGCGCGGGTAATAAACCTTCTGATGTTCAGATAAAGGGTTTCTTTAATTTCTGAAACACAGACAACACACTTTTATGTGCCGTGTTCTGACTCGATACATTCAGTGGTACCGCAATTATTCCACCTAAAATCGCCGCCCAGAAAACATCTACAAATTGCTCATTATTCTCCACCAGCAAGATCAGCTCGTCCCCTTTGTCTTACACCCGTAGAATGTCATTTTCACTGACCTTGATCATGCCCGGATCAACTGCTTTGTTGATCACCATAAAAGGCTAACCGTCCATCGCATTGACCCAGTAATCCGTAGTTGCGTGCAAACAGAGTTTTTGACAGGCTACACATCATGACGTGGAAGTTTGGTCTGTTGCCCATTGTAGACTCGAACATGGCCGTTAATATAAAGAATACTGGCTTGTTCGGGGGCACTCTGCATCCATTCATTGCACAGTTCTTCACTCCATTTCTGGGGACTCTCCTCTTGTGTAAGTTGTTTGATTTTACTCCGCAGGATACGGACCTCTGGCATACAATCCAGCCCAATCAGCTTGCCCCACTCTCCAACTGAACTATAACGCTGCGATGCGATGCGATGCGAGAGATGTTACCCGGGCCAGAGCGGGAAATGCGCGCACCATGAGTAGGCTATCCAATCCATAGTAACCTTTGCTAAGTTTCAAAAAGTTTTCGCTATACTTTAATAGCTCAGTGACCAGTAAAATAGGAAGTGCGAATAACACGCCGCCTTTAGGCACATCTTGTACCGCTTAAAAATCGGGTGCAACGGGGCTTCTGATTGTCCAATGCTGGCGACCAGACGAACATTGATATTCTGAATCCCCATGCCCATGATGGCCATATTATCTTGTTGACTCCACTCACTTTTATAGTGGACCCCGAAATCAAGACAATAGTATAAGCTAGCGTTCAATTGATGTTTTAGGTTTAACGTTGTTCTGGAGCGGCTCGGTCAGCATGACTGAGAAACAATACCCCCTTTACTTTGGCTTGAGTATTGAGCAATGCTAAAATGTCTTATGATTAAATTTCCTGTAAAAAAGACGACGATTTTATTGCTTAGTACCTGCTTGATTATCTTCGGTTGTGTACAAAAGCCCAAAGGGGAGTTTATTCCCTACTATCAGGCAGAAACTAACAAGCCTTATGCAGATGTACTGGCCGAATTAGAAGTAGCCATATCGGAACAGAACTTTAGAATCACCGGACACAGCAGAGTTGGCAAAGTGATTCGTGATCGTGGCACTAAAGACTTCCCCGAATATGATACTCTGCAGTTTTGCAATCTGACCCATGCAAAAACACTGTTATTAATGTCACCTCACGCTGTGCGTTTTATGCCCTGTAATATAGTGACCTATGAATATAAAGGAAAAATCATCGTACGTACGCATTTAATGCCTACTGACTCCGATAACCCCGAACTGAATGCCTTTTTAGAAAACATGAATAGCGTATTAAAAGAGATTGTTGATTTTGCAGTTGAATAATTAACCTGAAAAAACCTTCACCATGAAGCACATGAAGCACATGAAGATAATGAAGGTTTTTATGAGATTTTCTGTAAACAATACAAGTAACGCTGCAAGTTCTACATGCACTTCATGGTAAAACTAAATGACACCCAGCCACACAATACAAATTTTATTTTATGCACTATTTTATCTGGGACCTTGATCCTGTATTAGCCAGCTTTAAATTCCTGAGAATTCATTGGTACGGCGCTATCTTTTCTCTGGCATTACTGAGTAATTATTTATTTATGCACTGGGTTTATTTGCGCGAATTAGACACGGCTGAAGATGTAGATCGTTTGCTCTGGTACTGTATTGGCGGCGCTGTTATTGGTGCAAGACTCGCGCATGTCTTGTTCTATAACCCCAGCTTTTATTACTCAGAACCTTTAAAAATTTTTGCTATTTGGGAAGGAGGGCTAGCCAGTCATGGCGGGGTCTTTGGAGTTCTGATTTCCTTATATATCTATCAGCGCAAAGCACCGTTTGATTACTGTTGGATTCTTGACCGGGCGGCTATTGCCGGGGCATTTAGTGGATTTCTGGTACGTACCGGTAATTTTCTCAATTCTGAAATTGCTGGCACAGCCACCGACGTGCCTTGGGCAGTTGTTTTCAAGCGATTGGATGACATTCCAAGGCACCCCGTACAACTTTATGAAGCAGTTAGTTATCTAGCAATTTCACTATTTTTACTCTATCTGTATAACAAGAGCACGACTAAAAACTTAAATGGCAGACTAACCGCCTGGTTTTTAATCCTTATTTTTAGCACTCGGTTTTTCCTTGAGTTTTATAAAAATAGCCTCATCAACCTGGATAGCGACTACTGGATAAGTGCAGGGCAAATACTGAGCATTCCCTTTATTCTTACCGGCATTTATTTACTCTACCGTGCACATAAGCCTGCCTAATCAATGAACCATTGTTCTTATTTTAAAATACGCATGGCTAGCCGTGCCTTAAATCAGGGAAAACTCATTGCCTATCCTACAGAAGCCGTATATGGCCTAGGTTGTGATCCGTTAAATGAAACTGCGGTGGTGAATTTATTAAGCATCAAACAACGATCGATACATAAAGGTCTTATTCTGATTGCAGCTGACTTTGCACAGTTACAGCCCTATATAAACCCTAGTCAAGCAATGATCGAACGCATATTACCCAGCTGGCCAGGGCCTATTACCTGGATTGTTCCTGCTCAATCCTGGGTTCCTGCCTATTTAAAGGGCAAGCATCAATCCTTAGCCGTTCGAGTGAGCGCTCACCCTTTGGTTCAACAGCTATGCTCCACTTATGGTGGAGCAATAGTCTCGAGCAGCGCAAATATCAGTAAACAGGCACCCGCCCGTTGCGCTTTATCGGTACGCAAAAAGTTTTATACGAGTGATATTCATATCCTGGCGGGAGCAACCGGAGCACACAAACAAGCCACTGCTATTTATGATGCACTTGATGGGCAGTGTCTGCGCGCCTCTTAAATCCGGACAACACTCTTGGCTAGCTTTTAACCTCAGACATCTTGATTCAGGCGAAACTGAACTCTTAGAGTGATGCTGGTGCACGGTATCTTTGATGACAAAAATTATCGTTTACAAACCCTAGGAGAGTGTAATGGTCAACAAAAACCGGACACTTTTTTAAGACGCTTTCTTATAAAATTCTCGCTCAAAGTGATAATGGTGATTGATCACCTAGTTTTGAGTGAGTACGTTTGCCGTTATAAAAATCTAAACATTTATAATGCCATTGATGGCTGCTTGTTTACTTCTAACGTTTTCGTAGTTTAAGGCTGCGGAAAAAGCGCTCTGTTCGTGCATTGCCCCAACAGAACGCCTTTTCAATTCATGCTCTGCGCCAGTTGCATAATACCGCAGTTGACGATATTCATGTATTGGAGACCTCACTCCGAGTGATGCAGTAGACCTGGTGCTGATTTTCTTCTCCAACAAGCCATTTATAGTGCTCTGACACATCATGATGTTTACATATGATGATCATCAACCACCCAGCCCACAACCTAATTTTAAATAAAACGATGACAACAGCTGCATATATCCAGCCTTCAGGTGCCCATACATACGTTATGTCGGTTGCCCAAATCTTATTAGCCTCTGTTACCTCTCTACACGATTCAGCGAATTTATAGAGATCGATAAGCGGCCGTCATCAGCAAAGACTCATCTAAGGCTTCGTTAATTACTCTCACCCTAGCTTCGCGAAGGTCGCCTTTCATCATGATCGTTGCCAAGGCCACCGGTTGTTCATTTCCAGGGCAATAGTCCAGCCGATAATCGTGCGGATTACGATCATCAAGATCAGAAGCTCAAGCTTTTCCAAGGTTGGTTCGAACGTCACTGTCCTGATAATGGTTGCTACCACCAATAATTCCAGACCCGTGAGGATGACGCGTGCGAGTCCCCGGCGATAACTCTTCACAGCTTGTTTTGCGCCAACTTTTAATGACTCAAAAATGTATCGGACTGTCGCGGCAATAAACCCCAGCAACAGGATGATGGCGCCGACAATTTCCACAACATGCACGAGTGTATTCAGACCCAGAATAATGTCTTCACTCATCTTGTTTGCCCTCGTTGGTTGATTGCCATGGCCAGCGCCCTTCGATTTCGAGACAGAGTGTCCAACCCAAGAGCGTGCGAATCACAACCAAGAAGGCGAGAATTTGCAGCGATGCGAATGAGGGGTCTACGGTGATTGTCTCGATTACGTCAGCAATGATGAGAACTTCCAATCCCAGGGTCAACGCGCCCCCCAGTTCGACCTTAAATCCTGTGAAGTTTTCTTCCACAGTTAGAGTTCTTAACTGAAGCAGGTAACGCATCGCAGCAAGCATGAATCCAGCGATGATTAATGCCACTGCAAACAAATTGACGGCTTCGCCGGCAAGCTCCAGTAAATGTAGTGTCTCTTCGATCATTGTTAAAGAATAGTAATTCCAAGCCACAAAGTCAATGTATTATTAGATGCTTTACAACAATCAGCCTATCAACTGCATGAAATAAATGATAAATACTCTAGACCTGAAGTTTCCTACAAATTTTGGCTCTATGTGAATCGTAGTGGATAATGCGATAAAAAAAGATGAGTAGTGCCACTTTATTGATCTAGATCAATAAATAGAATTTCAAAGGTGTTATATAATTCGACATAAATGATTATTATTCATTGAATTTGGCTATATCACCGTTAAGTGTGGAATTTTCTGAACCAAGGGAGTATAAGTTTATTTAGTACATGTAATACAGGAGAAAATCATGAAAGCCCCCGCGTTTTTAGAGTTTATTTCCGAAATCAATCAGCTTGACCCTGCCGAAGGTGTATGATTTAATTGAAACAATATTTGATAGTGAAGGGATGTGTCCGCACTGCTCTCACACTGAAAACTATCGACACGGAATAGTAATCTAACCATAAGTTGTTGATAAGTAACAATATTTACAGTTACAAAGTTTGTAAGTAAAATAATCATTTGTTTGAAAATCAATAAATTGTATTTTTTACTTACAAATTTTATACAAACTCATGGCAACTACTGAAACTCAATTGTTAGAACCGAAAAGAATTCGCAAAAATAAACCTAAAATAAGGACTGCTGAGCATCCACTTTACGATGGCGAAGCAATTTTATTTAGAACGCCTCCCAGTGGTAATGTTTGGCAATTTCAAATGTGGATCAAGGAAGAACAAGAATATTTGAGACGAAGCACACGATCAAAAGATCTCAATGAAGCAATTCGGGTGGGTCGTGATTTATATTTAGATACCCATTCCAAACTAAGATCCAGTGAAGCAGTTTTTCCAAAGTCTATGCGGGAAATTGCGGATAAATTTTTAGAGCAGAAGCAAGCAGAAGTTGGGATCAATAAATCCCAAGGTCGGTGGGTAACAATTCGTTCGCAAGTGAAGCACTTACTTGAATTTATTGGTGAGAAAACAAAAATCACTGATATACCGCAAAATAAGTGGGAATTATATTATCAATTCAGACGCACTTCACATCCTTCAGTCATCAACGCTACTCTGAAGAACGAAACAAATACCATCCGTTCATTTTTTAGATTCGCAATCTCACGCAATTTCATATCCTATACCAAATTACCTGAATTCCAATCATTACCGAAAGAGTCAAGAAAGCGGCAAGCATTTGATGTTGATGAGTGGAAAACGATTTATACTTTTATGCGTTCAAATCAATGGATGAAGAATGAAAGTGGCAAAGTTGAGGAGCAACGCTTCTTTATTAGGCAGTTTGCTTTGATCTTGGTGAATACTGGGGTTAGATTTGGAGAGGCAAGACGACTTCAATGGAGAAATATAAAAATTACCCAAGAAAAATCCAGTGAAGAAAACACAGAACGAGTGGTGAAAATTAGTCTGGATGCTGAGCAAACTAAAAACAACAAGGCACGCATTGTAATTGGTAGGCGGGGTGATGTGTTTGACAGACTAAAGAAATACTCTAATTATACAAAACCTAATGACTTTGTATTTGTTGATAATGATACGGGAGAACAAATTGTGCGTGACTCGTATTATAAACACTGGAATTATCTCGTAAACGCTACAAATATAAATGAAAATCGTCAAGAGAGCACTTTCTATTGCTTACGGCATACTTACGCAACATGGCGATTATATGCTCATACCGATGTATTTTTATTAGCACGAAATATGGGCACCTCGGTCAAATATATTGAAGATCATTATGGTCAAACTAAACAAGAATTGATGGTCGGTCATCTTACAAAACTTTTTGATAAAGATGAGGCGGGTCAATTTCTATTTGATTAATTATATGGAAATTAAAAGTTCCTCCTTAATTTCTTAACCCTTTAATCAGTTCTACTTAACTAAAATACCCCAAACCAAGTTACCTTAGAAAATAAAACGTATGGGTTTTTTTATGCCTATGTAATGGTTTAATAAACCTGTAGGGTTTGATAGCCTATTAATATCAGAATAGGATACGACATGACCAATACAACTAGAAAGCCGCGTACACGCTTTACGCCAGAACAAAGACTCGAATATGCGAAGTTAATGATAGAA
>LWDU01033353.1_pt1 | contig 72838 bp, 55 predicted proteins | sample 727161 | NCBI WGS metagenome assembly LWDU01 (sample SAMN04566230, study PRJNA314399) | hydrothermal vent metagenome | isolation source: deep sea hydrothermal plume seawater | place: Mexico: Gulf of California, Guaymas Basin | collected 2004-07-11 | reverse complement strand
TATCCATACCCGGCACGACAGTGTTGATTGGTTTATAGATTCCACGATAATCTTCGGGAGCGTCTGGTTTGAGGTCATAGGTTTCCATGTGTGGGGGACCACCGGGCAGCCAAACAAAAATGACCGCTGGTTGATCAACTTTTGTTGAGACTGCAGATTCCGCCTGGGCTGCAAACAATTGCGATAACCCGAGACCACCAACCATACTTCCACCAAGCTGTAGAATACTGCGCCTACTCACAGGAGATGGAAAATGTTGGTCCACAATATTGGTTGGGTTACCCATAACGTCCCTATTATAGCACTGATTACACGAGATTTGTCTAGAGGAATCACTATGTCCCCGATGATTTTACGGGAGCAAACATAAGTTGCGCTGACGAAATCCTATTTAAAAAAAGTCACACGCCGTCGGTTACCAGCCACTCCTGAAACGCATCATTATCGACATTGCGACCACTCAGAACGATCACGATGTCACCATCACCGCTGAGGTCCAAATCACCGTGAAGAATCGCCGCGGTCGTAATCGCGCCGGACGGTTCTGTTTTAAGGCCGTGATTGTCGTACAACCACTTCATCGCGCGACACGTCGATACATCTTCAACGACTGCTACTTGGCTTACGTCGCGCCTCAAGATCGGCCAATTATGTTCGCCTACGTCATAGGACAATAAACCATCGCAAATGCTCGTCGGTTTTTCAAGTCGTACCCGTTCGTCGGCGGCTAATGACTGTTGGAAATCATTCGCACCGCTCGGCTCAACACCCACAATTTGCGCCTCCGGAAAACAATCCGCTATCGCCAAGGCATGGCCCGCCAGCAAACCGCCACCGCTCACCTGACAAAAGAAATGAGAAACACCGCGTCCCTGTTGCCGCAACACATCACCGATCTCCACTCCCCCAACTCCGTTGCCGGCGATCACGTACGGATCATCATAGGGTGATGCCTGCACGCCGTTTTGATTCTCAACAATCGCCGCCGTCAATTTTGATCGCGCCTGCGTCTCGTGATCTGTCGTTATATCATACGTTTGGATCTCAGCACCGAATGAGCGCGTCAAATCGAATTTAACCTGCGGAGCACTTTCGGGCATCACAATAGTTACGCGTTTGTTAAAACGTGAACCAGCATATGCCAAGCCTGAAGCGAAATTTCCCGATGAATGGGCAACGACGGGACGATCACCAATCTTCGCGATATTGTTGGCCATCCAATTCAAGGCACCCATACACTTGAACGAACCGCTCGGCGTCCAACCATAGTCCTTAATCCACACCCGCCTCGTCGCCGACAAACCCAATGCTTGCTCAAGCCGATAAGAACGTATTAATGGCGCCGCACTTAAATGTTCGGCCAAGGCTATCTGCGCTCGATGTACATCGTCCATGGTCGGTATGTGAATAGTCATACCATTGATTATAGTTGAGCGCGCGGGCACAAGGCACCGCCCCCACACGCTACGGTAGTTGCCTATCCGTGAATCCACCGTCATGATCACACCCGACAATATTGATACGCAAACCGATTTTTAAGGCCAGACGCCTGGAGGAACCACCCATTTACTGTTGGAGCAGAGTTAAAAACAACAACGCCATTGCTCCGGCCCGATCATTACGACCTTGAAGCGCCTCACGATCTAAATACCCGCGAAGATTCTTTTGTTTACCTGTACCTGTACATACATCATTAATAAACCCCTTGGGTGCTATGCGTCTAATCGTGGCCTGCTTCGCTTGAACAATAACCTGGCGATAATCATCACGCTGCAACACACCCGTTTTAATACCTAATAAAATTGCCGAGGCAATCATGCATGTCGAAGTAAACTCCGGATAGCTTTCAGGGTGGTCCACCACTTGGTGCCAACTACCCGTTGCATCTTGATACTTAACCAACGCGTCGATTTGCCGAACAAAACTTTTCTGCACCTCCTCATAACCTTCGATTTCCGGTGATAACAGACTCAGGCAGATACTCGCACCGAGCGCCGCAAAACCATTACCACGACCCCAAGCAGTTGGATCCAGTGGCGAATGTTGATACAAACCATTATCGAGTTGGTTCATCAGAGCACACGCTTTTAAATGAGAAATCGTTGCTGTGGGATATTTTGGATCTTCGAACTCTCGCGTTATCGAATCGGCAATAGCTAATATCGGCCCGCCCATAAAAACAGCGTCGCTCATCTCGCTGTGAAACGGCATCATCGCATGACCACGGTATTGTGACTGCTCGGTAAAAAATAGGTTTGCCACATCTAGGATTCGTTTCTTGCAGTCACGTTGAAATGCCCCATCAAGCGGCGTCGCATTCATCGCTGCAAATAGCGCCAAATGCCCCGCAACTGCGCTGCCGTTTTTAGGTAACGGTCGCCGCAAATGTGGCTCAAGCAGTTTTTTTAACTCCGCCTGGGTAAGTGAGTTTTCATTTCCCAGTTGCCGATGTTGATATTGAGCCATGATTGCCAGTGACGGAATATACGAAATATTTTTCATCGATCGCCCATACACGACCAACAGTTGATCAATGACTGAACCAACATCAGACGACCGTTTTTGGAAATCGAGCCGAGCAGAACTCTTTGTCGTCGACTGTGATATTGAATCAATCCACATTTGGATGCGACTGGGACTTAGTTGGCTCGACAATTGCATGACATCCAATCCAATGCCATATTTTTCCGACGCTTGGGCAATCGCATTGCAATATTGCAGCGACTCGGTAGATACTTGGATGTCCGTTGTGTGTAAGGTGCGCCCGAAACGCTTCGCAAACGCATGATTGGCAATTACGGACTCGGCGTCAGACAATCGCAACAGCACGACACAATCCGAAATATGATAGGCTGCCCAGCCAATCAAATATTGAAACTCAGGATTACTCTTCGAGTTGTAGAAATTCGACAAGTCTGTTTCGTTGATTGCACGACCCTGCTCTGAATCAGGGTAGAGATCAGGGACAAATGCAACCGAACGTTGAGCCGTTGATTGAATATTTCGGGAAAGCTGGTTTACTTGAACTGTCGATGCGGAGTCGTAAACACCGCCTACTACTAAAATACGTTGACCCTGAAAATCCAAGTCAAAGTAATCATCGTTGGCCCAACCAATAATTGGCCTGCCGCTACGTGTTACTCCGATCGGTGTTTTCTTGAGCGGACCCGCGGCGTGAATCTCGCTGAAAATCGCGGCGACGAGGGTTACAGATACGGCAAGTCTGAAGAAGTGTTGCATGTGATCGCGAGGGGTTAAGACAAGTTTGACATCATTTATAAGTGGGTGGCTGGGAGTGCTCGCTGGTGCAGCACAGCCTTTCCGCCGAAATGAAGCGTAGGCGTAGCGGGCAAAGTCCCGTGACTTGCAATGCTGACTGTTAGGTCTTAATTATCCGAATAGACGCGAGTACTTTCTTCTTTGGTGACGGGGGTCGTTTTATCATCCGAGGATATCTGCACTCGGATAATATTATCACCTTGGGCGATCGCTTTAGCTTTCACGCGAAATACCGCTTCGGCACCCGGAGCAATACGCTGCAACGGCGCAAATAATACGAGTTGGCCTTCAATACGTACATCACTGGGGCCGCCGCCTTGAATCGGTTTCAAAGCTTGAGGAAATGATGCGGCAATCTGGACACCAGTCGCAGCACGTGTGCCACGATTAACGATTTTAATTTCATACGTCGTATCAGATCCTAGCTCAATGGGATCCGCCGTGTCTTGCACACTGAATTCCAATTCCGGTACAGATTCCACTCGCACTACATGCTCGAACCGAGCTCGCACGCCAAGATCAGCTGTACCTTCCAGACGCACTTTTTGCTCACCCGGTTCAATGGCAATTGCAGTTAACTTCACCGAATCGCCAATTTGAGGTGGTAACTCTTCTAATTTCCAATAAACCGCATGCTCTGAGTTGTCGTATGCACCGTGATGGTCAGCTGATACGAATTTTAAGCCCTTTGGTAGATAAGCAACGAGTTCAACATTACGAGCGGACGCTGTTCCTGGATTTACTACGTCAACCGAGTATGTGGTCTGGCGGTCCAAGTACCGAATCGCTGGGCCACGCAGTGAAACCTGAAGTGCTGGTGCGACGATCCGCAGCGGCTCGATGCTTCGGTTTTCAATCTGGCCCTTGCCACGGACAGTTAAAATGTTCTGAATAAGTCCAGCGGTTTTTGCCAACAGGCGTAGCTGTAGTTGTTTAGACTGGCCCGGACGTAACGTACCAATTTGATATTCCAATTCATTGCCAGCAACATGAGAAAGCTCTGCTGGGATATCCGCCTCTACGACGATACCCGTTGCATCACCACTACCGGGGTTTGAAACGACAATATTTACGAGAACGGTTTCGCCGATGAGAGCCATTTTGTTAAATGTCTGTTGAATGATCAGTTGTGGTTTTGTACTGACGGTTCGAACGGAAGCACGTGTAGCAAACGAAACCGTGGCGACGCTGCCAATTTCCCCTTCCGTCAAGGGCGTCACTTTCATGGACACTGACGCCTCTTCACCGGGCTCTAAAGCGACTAACTTCCATTGAATCGCCCCCGTGGGTGTTCGAATAAACTCGGGATGAGCGCTTTCTAATCGGGCGCCGCGGGGAACGTAATCCGTAATTTTTACGCCATAGGCCGTAATCTTGCCGACGTTTTTGATACGTGTGGTAAAGACAGCAGCATGGTTTACTTGGACTTCAGCCGGCGCAATTTTTCGAATGGACAACGACGGTAATTGCTCACCTTCCATTGCAATTGTACCGGGTATGTTCTCCATTGCTGGAGCCAAGGTGTTCGAACGGAGTTCTCCGGAGCCGAAGTCACCAGTTGGATCCAAGGCCGGCAGCGTCGTCAGTGGTTGTAACTGAGAGTCGATTACTGCTGGCGTTGTGGGGAATTCAAGTCCAGCGACTAGTCCCGTAACATCACCAAGATCGTTAGTTGTGGCAGGTTGGCTAAGATCAGCTGTCACGTCAGAATTCACACCCGTGGTATCATCTAAAGTTGGGATAATAGGCGGAGCGTTTGCTAGTTCAAAATCACTCGAATTTACATTGGCGCCAAGAGTACTTTCTGATGGAAGCTCAGTAGGGTCACCAATGGAAAAATCCGGCGTTGGCGGGACCGAGTTATTAGTACCTTCATCATCCCTAATGCTAAATGACGTTGCCTCGTCACTATTATCAAGAGGTGCAGGAAGGGGGTTATTGATGACAAAACTATCACTATCCGAAGCAGTATCTACAGTTAGTACTGATTCTGCGGCAAGTTGAAAATCGCCATCACTGCCATCGTTACCAGTTGACCCAGCAAGACGCAAAAATGCATCCGAATCTGGCGCAGCAACAGTTACATCTAGCTCGTCTGCCACACCTTTCGTGCCCTCGTTATCGCTATCTCCCTTGTCAGTTGCCCCAGCAGCGACAGTTGCTTTGTCGGTCGCCGCAAAAAACTTGCTATAGAGCGTCCAACCACTGCCACCGAGCAGTACAATCGCTAATGAAAAATATAGAACTGGTCGAGAAACCAAGGCTTTCATAGTACTTTCCCCTGAAGTATTGAAGTTTGGAGCCTAAGATAAAATGGGAATAATTAGCAGGGAAAATACCAAATTTAGGCAATTAAGAGAAGGTCAATTGGTGGTTTAGGCAAAGAGTATCGCGTGAAGAGGATCAAATTTGGCCGAGGATTCATGGAAACCGATCGCAATAATATTTATTGCATCTAAGCCTATTCACCGCATAATAATAATCGACGGTGCTAAACACAGCACTGGAATCGTCAATGAAACGATGCCAATGCACCAGCGGACAGGGCCCAGTCGAACGGTATCATCACGTGTAGGAGGGTGCTCGAGCCCGACCACCAAAATCAATACTAACATCAATACAAACATTGCTGATTGAGTGTAAACTTGGTACGCAATGACCAACACCATGAGTGTTCGAGCAACCCAGTGAGCCGCTGTACCGAACAAAGTGTAACTCACGTGGCCACCATCAAGTTGCCCCATCGGCACCATATTGAGCCCTGTGACGATCAATCCAAACCAACCCGCTACAAAATAAGCATTGAGTTGGCTAAACACGACCACATCAGGAGCCGCTGCACCAGCGTGCGTCCACTGATACATCCACTGCACCAACAACGGCAACTCTATTTCAAAAGGCCCATATGCTGCTTGGGTTAAATCCAACGTTGCTACGCCGTGCCACATAACTGGGATAGCTACCATCAATCCTGCCAGTGGCCCAGCGATTCCAATGTCAAATATTTGTTTACGGTCCGCTTTACTGCCGTCCATGAAAATAACTGCACCAAATGTACCCACCGGGCTGATCGGGCAGGGAATACAATACGGTAATGTCGATGGAATGCGATAGATCCGAGTGGCAAAGTAATGACCAAATTCGTGTGTTAGCAAAATTCCCATCGCCGCACACATGTAGATAATTCCTTGGTCCGCATTTTTGATAATTTCTTCGCGAAAGTGAATCGAATCAAAGGCGACACCCCCAAAGACCCGCGCACCTAAACGAATCCAAAAATCCAAGGGCATATATTGCAGCGAAGCGACAAAAAACACGGAGGCTAAGGTCAACAACAAACACACCACGGGGCGTAATCGTCGCGGACGAAAGCGATTAGTGTCCTTTGATGAATCGGTTGCCGTATGAGTGTTCATGCGTTTCGTATTTTTTTATGTGGTTCGAAGTTTAATATCGTGGCGGGGCGTACGGACGTGGTTTCCATTCATGGGTTACTTTAACGATCAGTCCAATCAAGATAAAAACTGCTCCGATGATAGTCCCCATCCCTGGACTTTCATAACTCGATAGATGACCCCACGCCAAAAACACCCAAACCGGCAACAAAATCGGTTCGAGAATCACAATACCGGTCGCTTCATGACCCGATAGGTGTTGTACGCTTCTAGCAAACAACCAGTATGGTAATCCCATCTGCAGCATACCAAAAGCAGCCACCGCGACCCACTGCATTGCCGTCGTTGGTCCTATTCCAGCCTGCACCACAAAGGGCAAAAACACGAGGCAGGTCACTATGTGATTAATTCCCACAATCCATGCCGCTTCATATGCTTTCATCCAACGCAGTGACAATACGACCAGCGCATAGGTCACCCCGACACCAAGTTTCAACAGCAGGTCGCCCACTGAATTTACATAAAATTCCGGTGCTAAAATAACTGCCACACCAACCATTTGGAAGGCAACCATCAACCAATCCGCTTTACTCGATTTTTCTTTAAGTAACACAACACCCAAAGTGATCACCCAAATGGGAGCCGTATATTGCAACCAAATAGCACTCGACGCTTCATACCGCTCCATCACCGTCAAGTAAGTATAGTTCATCGCCACAAAAATAGCCGTGACCGGAATTAACCGTACACTCCACTGCGGACGCCGAACCATTGGTAATAAAATCACACAGGCAAACAACGCTCGCCAAAAAGCCATCGCGTAACCTGGCCACCCGACAAACCACGGCGCCTTAGCAAAGAACCCGCTCGTACTCCACAGCAATGCAGCGATCACGATCATCATTCGTGCACGAGCAACACTTCCTGCGCCGTTGATAGATTCTGCATCTGTCATCTACAACTCGCTTTGCTTGACCATCTTTTAGATTATTCCATTAGCCTTTGAGAATCGCTGCGGCACCGTTGCGGCCACAAGTCCCCATCACCCCACCGCCTGGATGGCTGGCCGCTCCACACAAGTATAAACCCCGAACAGGAGTTCGATGATCTGCCCAACCCACTACGGGGCGCATGAAGAACAGTTGATTAGGTGTCATCGCACCCTGCATAATATTTCCACCGGTCAGTCCATAAGTGCGCTCTAGATCGAGCGGACTCAGGACTTGTCGATGTTCAATCGCTGCTGGCACATTGGGGGCGTACCGCGCGATTTGCGCAATACAGCGATCCGCAAACTCTTCTTTGATATCATCCCATTGTTTATTTTCGGCTAGCTTGTACGGCGCAAATTGCACGAACACGTTCATCAAATGTTTACCCGCTGGCGCAATCGTTTCATCTAAACTCGTCGGAATCGTAATTTCTAGCACTGGTTCAGTGCTCGGCCAACCTGCCAATGCGTCCGCAAAGGCCCGCTCAACATAATCAACGGTCGGACTAATATGAATCGTCCCATGGAGGTGTGGGCCTATGCCATCAGACGCCACGCAAGAAAACTTAGGCGCTTCCGCTAGTGCCAAATTGATTTTCATTGAAGCTGAACTGTAGTCAATTGCGCCGACCGCGGTGCGAAAACCTGCCGGTAAATCATCCTCATCCAAAAATCGATTGAACGTCAAATTTGCATCGACCGTTGAAGCTACCACCGATGTTTCAATAACTCGACCGTTACCCAAGGCAACACCACAAACCTTGCCTTCACTGGTCAATATTTTACAGACCTCGGTTTCGGTAAAGATATCTACGTGCAAATCAGTACAAGCCTGCGCCAAGGCATTCGCTAACCCACCCATGCCGCCTTGTACATATCCCCACACACCACGCGCCCCACCCGCTTGCCCCATCACATGATGTAACAATGTGTAAGCGCTGCCTGCCGACGACAACGACTGAAAGGCGCCAATAATCGCATCCGTGCCCAACGTCGCTCGTAATACTTCTGATTCAAACCAATTCTCAAGTAGTGGCCGAGCAGCTCCGCTGAGCAATTGCATCGCATGGGGTAAATCATCACCTAATTCACCCAACGCTTGAAACATTTCCCACATCTGTTGACCGTTGCGGACTTTGGAAAGCACCCCTTTTTTTCGCCAGCTGTTTGGCAACGGTAAAGGATTAGGAGCCGTTCGCTGCATCAGAGGTTCAAGCTGTCGCGCGACTCTCTCCAGCATCTCACAATACAACGGGTAATTTACAGCGTCTGCTTTACTGAACTGAGCGATTTGTTTTTGACACTCAGCCATATCTGGGCCCAGTGTCAGGCTACGACCTTCAAGCAAAGGAGTAAAAGAAGACGGGCTGCGGCGTAATATTTTAAGCCCGTAATCACGCAGACGAAGGTCTGCCATAATTTTTGGTTCAAGCAAACTAACCACATAAGCAGCAGTGGAAACTTGATACCCCGGCCATAATTCTTCGGAATTTGAGCAGCCACCAAGCACATGACGGCGTTCAAGTACTGCTACTTTTTTCCCAGCGCGAGCGAGATAAGCTGCTGTTACAAGACCATTGTGACCACCGCCAATGACCACTGCGTCATACACTTTCAAGGTTTTCATCGATCGTCCCTTAAACAACACACTGAGCGCCTGCGCTGCCGTGGTGTGAGCAGCCTCACCCGCCGTACTTATATCTGCACTACAAGAGTTGCTACGTTACCACTTCAACCCAAATTGGTCGCCACCAGAGGAACGGTTGGTTCCACCTTTGAGTGGAGTGTTGATTTCTTTGACAACTTTTTCGGTCAATTGCAGCTCTTCTTTTCCACTACCAGTAGACTTCGCTGGTGCTTCAGTCGTCTGCTTGATTGATAAACCTATTCGCTGGTTTTCTGCATCGACCGAGAGAATCTTAACCTTGACTTCTTCGCCTTCACTAACAACACTGCCAACGGTACTCACACGGTTGTGCGCCAGTTCACTAATGTGTACAAGACCTTCGATGCCTGTGTCGATCCGCACGAATGCACCAAAGTCAGCAATCCGAGTCACTTTGCCGGTCACTGTTTCTGAAACGCGAAATTTTGCAGCGACTCCTTCCCAAGGATGTGGCTGCAATGCTCGTAATGACAAGCCAATTTTACCAGTCTGAGGATGTATTTTTTCGATGCGAACACGAACGGTATCGCCTTCGGAAACTAATTCTTTGGGATCTGTCACTCGATCCCAGCTCATTTGGCTAACATGCACCAACCCGTCCACTCCACCAAGATCAACAAACACACCAAACTCACGGATGTTACGAACGATACCCTCTTGGATAGACCCTACTTCAAGCGTCGCAAGTTTCTTTTCTCGCTCCTGCGCCGCTTCACGTTCCAGCACGGCACGATGACTTAGCACTAGGTTGCGGCGTTGGGCGTCGGCTTCGGTAACCACGCAGCTCAATTTACGACCAACATATTCTTCGAAATTCTCAACGCGGTACAACGCAACTTGACTTGCCGGAATAAATCCTCGAATTGAATTCACTTGACATTCCAATCCACCGACGTTATTACCCGTAATCATCACATCGACAACTACGCCTTCTTGCAAGTCTGCCCAGTCGGCGACGCTAACCGACGCTCCCGGAATACGGACATCGTAGATTTGATGCTCTTGATTGTAACTTGAAACAACAATATCAATTTCCGCACCCACTTCGAAATCTCGACTGAGTTGCACTCGCTGAACAACACCTTCATTCGCGCCGCCAAGGGACACAAAAACATGCGCCGCATCAACGCGAATCACAGTGGCTCGTTGCCGAGTATCTGGTTCGAGCATAACACCAGCGGTGGTCGGCACACTGGCATCAAGCAATTCGGTCGAGTTTGATTCATCTCCCAAGGCTGCCGCTATTTCCGCTTCGAGGTCTTCAGGCAAAGTATCACGAACCGATGGAATCGGAACAGGGCCCTGACGCACTGGTGGAACAACAATCGTGTCAGGTTTTTTCTTATCCAAATGCGGCTTGTTACCTTGAGGTGACGGGCCGGTATCAGTCTTGCGTCGAGAGCCAATTTGGATTTTTGGTTTATTTGCGACAGCTGCATCATCCACTGGTTTCGTCGGTTCTGCTGATTCTTCTGTAATAGTTTTCGGAGCAGCGGTGCTGTTACCATGAGCAGTCTCTGCAACAACTGGGGTTTCGCTCGGGCTCAGTGTTTCCGGTGATGTTGCAGATTCCACAGTTTCACAAGATGCTGATGGGTTTTGAGTTTCAGGAGTTTCAGGAATTTCAGGTGTGTTTGGCGTTTCTGAAATCTCGGAGTTAGTAGTAGAGTCAGTAGTCATGGGTCGGTTTTAGGAAATCAAGCAAAAAAGGAAAATAGGGAATCTACTGCACGAATGTGCAATTAGTACGCATTTAAATACTTCCGTAGTCTAACAACGCAATGAATCAATGAAAAGGCACTGCCACCGGCTAAACATGCTAGTGACGAAACAAAAGACTACATTACATACAACGCAATCAGAGGCTATTTCACACACGCCCTGAAAACCTATTCGTGTTGCTGCGCAATTTCGTTTTCGTGGCACCGAATGTATTCTATAATTGGTATTATTAAATTCTACTATTCTTCCCTATTACACACAGGTACACCGGTGACCATTTATCCAGCAAATCAGTATGGCGATGTATTTGCACAACTCATCGAGGCTGCTCCGACGACCGAAGTAGCAGCGGGTAAAACTAACATCGACAGCTACGCAGCGTTGCAAGAATTACGCATTGAATCTGCATTTGCAGGCCATGCAGTTTCGGACCCTGATGCTGCCGCTGCCTGTCTCAGCGGTATTTGGCTGCTCCATAATTACCTTGATCAATCCCATGTCATCAGCCAAGATTTACACAGTAGTACTGGTAGTTTTTGGCACGGCATTATGCATCGCCGCGAACCGGATTATGGGAATTCGGCTTATTGGTTTCGTAAAGTCGATGAACACCCAGTCTTTGGCGACCTTGTGATTCAGCTAAGCCCAGGTAATGCCGACACAACTGCGCTAGGCTTGATTTGCGATGGACAATGGGATCCCTTTGCGTTTATTGATTTATGCGCTCAAGCGAGCGATCCAGCGGACGAGACAACTAAACTGTGCCAACAAATAACCAGCGTTGAATGGCAACTGTTATTTGATTATTGTTATCATTTAGCAATCACTCCGATCTAAAACCAAATAGACTAGAATTGCCTTTGGAGAAGAAGCTGTATGCCATTTGAATTTCGTTGTCCGCAGGGACATTTGCTCGAAGGGGAGATTGAAGACGTTGGCCAAGACTTCAATTGTCCAATATGCGGAGTTAGATTCACCATTCCCAGTGCACCTTACACTCCAACCGCGACTCCCATTCAACCACCAGTGACACCCTACCCACAACATTACCACCAAGTACCTACTGCCAATGTCATCGACACGGATCCGCCAGTCATTGAACCAGAAACTTTTCCGGATGTAACGGCCAATGGTTCTATCGACGAAGTAGAAAATGAATTTGCCATACAAACCGACGGTTCGCAAACAGATTCAGCGAACCAAGATGATAACCAAGCAGAGCAAGGCGGCAACGATACTCCTGATTTTGAAAATAAAAATACTAATCAAGATGAACTGCAAATACCATGTCCTAGCGGACATATTCTCCACGCAACACGTGACATGTTAGATGAAGAAGTGATTTGCCCGTTTTGCGAAGAACAGTTTGAGCTAAAAGAACGTAATAGTCTCGAAGCAATCGAAAAACGTGAAATACTTGCTGAGAAGCGAGAAGAGAAACAAGAACGGGTGTTGTTGTATTGGGGTATCGGAGTCATGATCGCCGGTGTCATTTGCGTCATCACCTTCGTGCTTCTCTACCACCACAACAAATAGTATGCAGCATGAATCCCAATTCTTCCTTCGCTAATATTTAAGGATGTGCATTTCACAGCGGTGAGGCAATTTACAACCTACTTTAAGTTCCGTACAATTCGCGTAAGTCCATTCACTAAAATGGCGGATACCTAAAAGTGAACAAGTATTAAAAACAACGAATATATCCCATTTCAATAACATTTCTAAATCTAAAGTAGGCCCTGCGATGAGTAACGCTCTGGAAGTAAACGAAGATAATTTTGATGCCGAAGTTCTCCAAGCAAGCGAACCTGTGTTGGTCGATTTCTGGGCACCATGGTGTGGTCCCTGCCGTCAGATTGCGCCGATGATTGATGAACTCGCCGAAGAAAATGCTGGCAGTGTAAAAGTCGTCAAAATCAACATCGATGACTCACGCAACTTGGCGGCTCAATATGACGTATCGAGTATTCCGACGTTGATCGTGTTTAACAACGGTGCAGCAGTAAACCAGTGGGTGGGCCCTCCACCAAAGCAAGTATTACAAGAAGAATTAGATGCTCAGAAGGGCTAAGCTCATAAATCTGCATTGAGTAGTAACTTAATGGTAGCTACTGTAGTACCCTGTTTTGTTTTTGAGTTCCAAGCGTTGGAGGCTAACAACGGTTACTTGTAGTCCGTTAAGATTTTTGGGGATTATCCAATATGCAGTTCATTCTGATTGATCAGATTACCGAACTTAACGAGGGCTCGGATATCACGGCAATTAAGGCGCTTTCGATTGCGGAAGAGTACTTACGTGATCATTTTCCGTTGTTTCCCGTGATGCCCGGTGTCTTAATGCTCGAAGGCTTGTTTCAAGCAAGTGCATGGCTGGTTCGACAGAGTGAGAACTTTTCAAATTCCATGGTCATCTTAAAAGAGGCTCGAAACGTAAAGTACAGCGGTTTTGTGACTCCTGGACAGACCTTGCTGATCAAGGCCACGATTACAAAACACGATGAAACAACGACTTCACTCAAGGCAACGGGCGCAGTTGATGGAGAAACGGTCCTTTCCAGTAAACTTTTGTTAGAACGATTTAACCTAAAAGATCGTTACCCAGACCGAGCAAGTATGGACGCTTATGCCATAAAAGCATTACAGGAACAGTTTTCGCTGCTGTACCAACCCACAACAAACTAAATTAAATTACCATTCATCGGCACATGTTCTTACAAATAGCCATTGAGCAAAATGGCACTTCAAGCCAATAATACAGTTCACCCATTAAAAACTAAAAACAACTCTTAATACAATTAAGAACAATCAGATAAAACCACTCAAACATTTTTAAAAAAACACGGGAGATAAGTACCAATGCCCACGAATGAAGAAGTTTACAACTCAATCAAAGAGATTTTAATTGAAGCCTTAGCTTGTGATGATGACGAAATATCCGAGGGTGCGACATTAGTCGGTGACCTAGGAGCGGAATCTATCGACTTTCTAGACATCGTCTTTAATCTCGAACAAAAATTCAGCATTGATATTGATCGCAGTGAATTATTCCCAGAAGACATCCTTACCAACGAAGAATACGTTCAAGACGGCGTGGTGAGTGAAGTGGGTTTAACTGCACTCGGCAAACGAATGCCTTTCATGGATCTCAGCACATTTTCCAATGATCCGCGAATCGCTGATTTTGGTAATCTGATGACCGTGGGTGATCTTTGCAAGTTCGTAGTTAACAAAACAAGCTCTGCCGATGAAGCACCTGACAAGCTCTGCCGATGAAGCACCTGCCGATGAAGCACCTGCCGCTGAAGCACCTGCTGATGAAGCACCTGCTGATGAAGACGAGTAAACGCTGGGCGGACATCTTTTTATTACAACATATGCAATAACTTCGATGCCGTGTTTATCACACTATTCGTCGCCTTTGGTAAATCGCTCGCACAAATAGTCAATTTATTAACTTATTCAATTTCGTTTTATTAAACGAAAGTCACTCAACAATTCTATAGCCCCCAAACGATAGCGAATATTTCATGCGTTGGCACTGGATCGATCGATTTGAGGAGTTTGTCAGTGGCGTCCGTGCCGTCTCCATCAAAAACGTGACGATGGCAGAAGAGCACTTGCATGGTTATTGGCCCGGTTTTCCAGTGATGCCTAATTCGCTCATCATTGAAGGTTTGGCACAAACCGGCGGTTTACTCGTCGGCGAACACAACCAGTTTGTTGAGAGTGTGGTATTAGCCAAAGTCAGCAAGGCTATTTTTCATGACATTGTTCGTCCCGGAGATAGTTTGCGAATTACGGCAATTGCTGCGGATATCCGAGAAGACGGTGGCATCATCAATGGCGAAGTACATTGTGACGGAAAATTAATTGCTGAGATCAATTTGATTTTTGCGTGTCTGCGTGGCGAGATGGCTGACATCGATCAGTTCTATCCCATCGATTTCATCAGTTTATTGCGTGCTTTAGATATGTACAAAATCGGTGTCACCGCCGATGGTGATCCGATCACCCCGCCACAATTCATGCTGGATGCGGAAAAATCCCTCGAGCAGAGCGTGTAATTGATTCTTCTGACGACTGTTTTGCTGAATTCTATCGCAAAACGTTAAATCGTGGTTTTCAAGGTTTACATTCCTAAGTTAAAATCCAGATTCGATGCTGGCTAATGATTAATTAAATTATCCTCTGCATTGATGGAATTCCGCTTTTTTATTTTTGCGGCAAATCGTTTACTATAAACAGAACCTAGAACAAGGATCCCTTCGCATGGTTCGTCGCGTGGTCGTCACAGGCATTGGCATGATCAATCCTCTCGGGAGTGATCTAGATACGGTTTGGAATAGTATCAAAGAGGGCAAATCCGGCGTGGGTTACAACACTGTATTTGACGCCAGTAAATTTCCAACTAAAATTTGCGCTGAGGTCAAAGATTGGTGTATTTCCTCTATCGGCGAAGATCCTGCTGAGTGGTTTGACCGCGGTCGTCATACGCGATTTGGCGCTGGTGCTGCCCACCAAGCAATCACGGATGCCGGCATCCTCGATGCCAATATCAATCCTGCTCGCTTTGGAATCTACTTAGGATCAGGCGAAGGCTTTCAAGAATTCGAAGCCTTTACCAATAGCGTCGTCGGCGGACTAACTGAAGACGGACTAGACATCGATGCGTTTACCGCTCGCGGATATAAATCCTTCAATCCAACTCGCGAACTTGAAAACGAACCAAATTTACCTCCCGCGCATATTTCAGCAATGTTCGACATCCAAGGGCCTTCGACTAATACGCTGACTGCATGTGCTGCTAGCAACCAAGCGGTGGGTGAAGCGACTGCACAAATTATTCGTGGCGATGCCGATGTGATGATTGCCGGTGGTACGCACAGCATGATCCACCCATTTGGCGTCACAGGTTTCAATTTACTAACGGCATTGTCTAAAAACAACGACGACCCCACCGGTGCGTCCCGACCGTTTGATCGTCTGCGAGACGGATTTGTGCTGGGCGAAGGCGCATCAATGCTGATCCTTGAAGAGCTTGAACATGCCAAGGCGCGGGGGGCTCAGATCTATGGTGAAATTTTAGGTTATGGTTCCACCGCAGATGCTTTCCGCGTAACCGACCAACATCCAGACGGGCGTGGTGCGATCGGCTGCATGAGCCGCGCGATTGCCCGTGCCGGAATTGATCCTTCCCAAATCGATTACGTAAACGCTCATGGTACGAGCACGTCGGTTAATGATCGAGTGGAAACGAAGGCTTGCAAAGAAGTATTTGGTGAAACACCTCCACCTATCTCAAGCACAAAGAGTATGATCGGTCACTTGATCACGGCAGCCGGTGCAACCGAGTTGATTTTCTGTTTGATGGCAATTCGCGATAATGTCCTCCCACCAACAATCAACTATCAAAACCCAGATCCAGATTGTGATCTTGATTACGTACCTAACGAATCTCGCGAACAGCAGTGCAACATCGCTCTAAACAACAGCTTTGGATTTGGCGGTCAGAATGTTTCTTTGGTCGTCGGACAATTCAATTCGTAAACCACAAGTGGTGTTCCAAGCAAACACCTCTCAAGTAACGCTATGACAATTTCTTTTCGCTCCAAATTGCAAAATAATTTTCGCAAGGCAAACATGACTTGTTACCCACGAATACCAAATCACACTCGGTTGTTATGGGTGGCATTGCTAATTGCCTTGACGATTTTGATTCCAACGAAAATTAACCATGCTGACGAGAAGGCGACGATCCTCAAGATTGGTTCACGACGAGAAATTTTTGTTGACCGATGGTTACTCGAACATATCGACGACTGCACACTCAAACTACACACCCCCGTCTTAGCCCCCCCCGTTTCACCTCCCCGCCCACATGGACACTATGCCACCGTACTTTGGACGGGCGATAAATATCAATTTTACTATCGTGGCGACAAAGACCCTAAGGTGACATGGAAGACTCACGGTATCGAAGCATACCATGATGGAGAAGTAACCCTTTACGCGGAAAGCGCTGATGCCATTCACTGGACGACGCCTAGGCTAAATCTTTATGCAGACCATCCATCATTTCCGAAAGGAAACGTTGTATTGATGGATGAGTTTCTGGTCAACCATAATTTCACACCGTTTTTGGACACCAAGCCTGGAGTACCGCCGGACCAAAAGTACAAGGCACTGGGCGGTCTCGCTTTTCAACCACACCAATCTGCGGTGCGCGACAAACGAGGCTCTGGGGGATTACTAGCCTTTGCTTCTGCTGATGGTATTCATTGGAAGAAAATTCAAGCGAAAGCTGTCATTGCTGAGGCTTGGGGTAAGTATTTTGATTCTCAGAATTACGCATTTTGGTCCGAGAACGAGCAATGTTATGTATGTTACTTCAGGCGTTTTATAAACGGATACCGCGGAATTGCTCGTACAACTTCCAAGGATTTTATTCGCTGGACACCATTTGTTGAGATGACGGCCAATCTTCCCAATGAACACTTATACACCCCCTGCACGCAGCCCTATTTTCGCGCGCCCCACATCTATATTGCCCTGCCCACCCGATTTATGGCCAGTCGTGGCGCCGCCACAGATATCTTATTCATGTCAGCTCGAGGCAGTGCCCAATTTGACCGAGAATTTACACAGTCATTTATACGACCAGGTATCGGCGATAGCGGTTGGGCCAATCGTGCAAACTACGCGGCGATTGGAATTCATCAAACAAGCGCTACGGAAATGTCACTATTCTTGACTCACGGTCGTCGGTATACGCTGCGACTCGACGGCTTCGCATCTATTAATGCACCGCTGCGAGGAGGTACCGTAATCACTAAACCGCTAGTATTTACCGGCGCCGAATTAGAAATAAACTATTCCACCAGCGCTGCCGGACGTATTCAAGTGGAATTGCAGGATACTGCCGGTACACCAATCGACGGATTTACATTGGCCGCTTGTGACCCGATCTATGGGGACCATATTGCACGAACAGTGCGCTGGCAAGGCAGTTCGGATTTAACAAATCTATCTGGCTCACCTGTAAAAATTCGCTTTGTCATGGAAGATGCAGACCTCTATTGCGTGAAATTCAATCCACCGCGCAACAGTATTAAGCCCACATCAAAATAGTCTCACTGAGTGCGCGCCGCGCTCGAGTAAAACAACCACCGGTTATTCAAATACGACGCCTACCGGCCGATCGTCGGCGGATTTTTCATTAAGAAGTCACGTGGTGCACGAGTGGTGTAGTACGGATAGGCATTAGCGCCGACTGGGGCACCAGTGGGAGCTCGGCCAGCGTGAGGCATTTGATTGCCTGGGTATTGCTGCTGAGCGGCAGCTGGCATTTGCATGTTCACATGAGCCGCTGCCGGTTGTGGCAATTGTGCCTGTTGGGATTGCCGGAGGTTTTCACGGGCACATCCCAAACTGGCAAGCACCATCACTGCAATACCTAGGACCATTAACCGTTTCATACTATCTCTCCCTGCTAATCTCGAATGCAATATTGGCACTGTACGTACAAACGCCACGTACAGTATTTTTCGACCGTTATAACCCTCAAAGTTCAACAAATCGTTAAATCTATTACAACCAAACTCCGCTATTTACCATCGATATTGGTTAAATACGCAATATCTGCTACAAAACACCGCTGTTTATGCATTTAAGGGGCTTCAGAAACACAATATGCAGAATTTCTTTCGGACGGTGAAAATCGGACTCCAATACCGATTAACGATCATCGGCATTATTGCATGCAGCCTCCTCGTAGCGTTGTTCTGGAGTGCAAACATTGGAACGATCTACCCAATGGTGGAAGTCGTTTTTCAAGGGAAATCAATTCCTGCCTATCTCGATAGCGAAATCATCACACTTGACGATTCAATCGCCGAAAAAACTGCGGTCGTTACCCAATGGAAATCCGAACGACATTCGAGTACCGATATTCAATTCGTAGAATCACAAATCCGCGACGCCATTAGATCTCGCAACTTAAAACAGTCGTTTATTCCATTCGCTCGCGAGTGGTTACCTAGCACACCATTTGACACCCTAGTATTAGTCGTTGTCGCACTGCTAATAGGCACGTTAATCAAGTGCTCTTTGTTAATGGCGAACATTATTTTAGTCGAGCGTTTTTCACAACGCTCCATGCTTACATTAAGAAACGAGTTTTACGCGCGAACCCTAAATATGTCTGTGGGCAGTTTTAGTAATGATCGTACCGGTGAACTAATGAGCCGCTTTACCAATGACACGGAAGCATTGACGATGGGCTTAAAAATACTCATCGGCAAAACGGTGCGTGAACCACTGAAAATGATCGCTTGCCTAGGGGGCGCAGCATTTATTTCTTGGCGGCTGCTTCTGCTCTGTCTGATCGTGACGCCTATTGCCGGATTGATGATTGGGATCTTGTCGAAGGCTTTAAAACGCTCCAATAAATATGCTATGCAAAGTATGGCCGGGATGTATGAACTGATTGGTGACACGTTTAAATCAATTATAGCTGTCAAAGCATTCAACGGTGAAGAACATGAGCAACATCGCTTTCGCGCAGCAACCACTCGCTATTATCGACACGTAATGGGTATTGCAAAATTCAACTCAATGACTAGGCCAACAACGGAAATTGCGGGAATGGGCATTGTTGCCTTAGCCGTTATTTGCGGCGGTTATCTGGTGCTTAATCAACAAACACATTTGCTTGGTATTCAAATGTCGATCAATCCAATGAGTCACGGAGAAATGATGACGTTCTTTGCTTTTCTCATCGGCGCCAGTGACCCTATGAGAAAATTGGCTGATGTATTTAATCTAGTCCAACGAAGTGCCGCGGCGGCTGACCGCATTTATGAAATGCTCGATCGTCTCCCCGACATTCCCGACTCGCAACATCCCGCAACTCCACCACAGAAAATCGAACGCCTAGTTTTAGATAAGGTGCGATTTGCTTACGACGAATCAAAGCTAGTACTCGATGATGTTTCACTCGTAATACCTGCCGGCCAAGTCGTTGCGATTATTGGACCCAATGGTTGTGGTAAAAGCACACTCGCAAAACTCATCCCCCGATTTTATGATCCGCAAAGCGGAACCGTGGCATTTAATGACAGCGATTTGACGACTCTCTTAAAACATGATGTCCGAGCACGCGTAGGTTTAGTGACGCAAAATGCTATTTTGTTTGATGATACGGTCATGAACAATCTGCGATACGGAAATCAACAAGCAACGGATGATCAGATTTATGCCGCGGCCCGACAAGCAAAAGCACATGAGTTCATCACGCAAGAACTCGACGATGATTATGAAACGATTGTGGGTGAATCTGGTGGAAAGCTATCGGGGGGACAACGACAGCGTATCGCGTTGGCCAGGGCTATTTTGTGCGACCCAGAAATCATGGTGTTAGATGAAGCGACCAGTCAAATCGACTTGGAAAGCGAGCAGATCATCCATCGGGTACTGCAGGAATTTTTTGCAAACCGCACTGCCATCTTGATCACCCACCAGATGTCAACTGTAGCACTAGCGGATCGCATTATTGTGATGGACAAGGGCCAAATCATCGACGACGGCACAGCCGAGCAGCTACTCAACCGCTGCCCCTTCTTTCAGCGGATGGCACAGGGTGATCTCAAAGAATCTGCCTAAAGTCATTTCAAACCGCAAAGAGAATCAATTTGAACACACTAGTACTAATTAACGGTTCAAAATATCTATATTTCCTGTTTCCACAGACTTTGGCACACCGATTGCATTATTAATTAGGTAGTCAATAGCTCATGGGCTTATGAAACGTGTCAATATGACAGCGAATCATTAAAAGGGCCGGTACAGAGAAGAGGCGGAATTGGGGCCGGAACAGCCACAATCAAAGGCTATGAGCTAGGCTACAGGCGCAGTCACTGGAACGGACTAAATTTGTGACAGGTGGAATATTGATTGGTTTTGGAACAGATCGTCAATAGCCACCTGTTGCAAAAAGCCTGCTTCATTATGCTACACATGTTGTATAATGCTACATAGAATATGCACATAACGAACTGTAAAGCTCTATCTATCAGCCATATATCTATCAACATCCACGGTCGTAGCAGCTTCTACATTATAACGATTAATTTATCTCTCTTTCTAATAACGGTTTTACGACAATCCGGCACTCTTTTAGGTCCAAACTACCACTAAATACCGTCGTGTCGGTTCACCACAAGCCTAGAATCAAGTTATACTAGAATATCTGCACAAATCGTTTTATTAGCATTACAGAGAATTCTATATAATTCTGAGTACACTAGGCGTAACCAGTTTGTTTATAGATTAGTAGACAAGCTATCCATAATCGAACAAAGGTCAGCCACCAACCAGATCATCGTCTCCCTCTCATTGGGTAAAAGCACGCAAAGGATTCCAACTCCATGAAAAACAAAATCCTCATCTTCAGCTCGATTATTATCAGCAGCCTTGTGCCATTATCAGCATATGCTCAAGATTCCCATGACTATGAAATTCCAGAAGTTAGTTTCATCAACCAGCAGATTCGCCAAGGTTGGGATGACTACGAAATTCGTCCATCAACTCAAGCAACCGATGGCGAATGGTGTCGCCGAGTATTCCTCGACATTATCGGACGCGTTCCAAGCGTTGCTGAGTTGCGTGAGTTTGTCAAAGACAAAGATCTCGGTAAGAAAAAGAAACTCGTCACACAACTGCTCAACGACGAAAACTATACAGAAGATTACGCAAAAAACTGGACCACTCTCTGGACCAATGTGTTAATTGGGCGTAGTGGCGGAACCGAACGTAATAGCTTGACCAATCGTGCTGGCTTACAAAAATACCTGCGGGATTCGCTTGCTCGCAACAAGTACTACAACGAAATTGTTCAAGAACTTGTTACAGCAACTGGCAGTAACACACCTGGCACAGAAAACTATAATGGTGCCGTAAATTTCCTGACCATGAAACTCGCTGAAAACGCTACACTAGCGACGGCAGAAACATCTCGCGTCTTCTTGGGATTGCAAGTTCAATGCACACAATGCCACAACCATCCCTTCAATGAATGGAAGCAGCAAAAGTTTTGGGAAATGAACGCTTTTTTTCGCCAAACTCGTTCACTGCGTCGCTTCGCTGCCGGTACACGTAACGTCTCGCATGTCGAACTCGTTAACGAATCATTCACTGGCGAAGGACTTACCAAAGATCCAGACAAAGCCGATATCTATTACGAACTTCGCAACGGCATCACTAAAGTTGCTTATCCAGTGTTCGTTGACGGGACGAAAATCAATCCTAGTGGCTATGTCGAAGACGTCATCCGCCGCGACGAATTGGGTAAATTAGTTGTCAATTCAACCTACCTAGACAAAATGGCTGTCAACCGCATCTGGGCTCATTTCATGGGCTATGGTTTCACGAAACCAATCGATGACATGGGGCCACATAACCCCTCATCGCATCCAGAACTTGTTGACTACTTGGGACAACAGTTTCGCAAGAAAAGCTTCGACCTCAAACAACTTATCACTTGGATCGTGTTAAGCGATCCGTACGCTCTTTCAAGTCGCACAAATTCCAGTAATGAAACCGTCGACGACCCGCTGTTGGGCGAAACACCTAAATTTAGCCGTTTTTACATTCGTCAAATGCGGGCCGAAGAGTTATACGAGTCCCTTATTACAGCGACCTCCGCGGACAAAGGTCGCGGCTCTTATGAAGACCAAGAAAAACGAAAGAGCCAATGGCTGAGCCAATTTATCGTCGCATTTGGAAACGACGAAGGTGGTGAACAAACTAGCTTCAATGGCACGATCCCTCAGGCTTTGATGATGTTCAATGGCGACCTAGTCAAGCAAGCCACCAAGAATGACAGTGGCGGGTTTTTAGATCAATTAGCCAAAAGCAACTTGAATAACACACAAAAGATCAACTACCTTTTTGAAGCAGCCTTCGCACGTCGACCGGCGAAAAAAGAAGTCGAAGTCGCCAATAAACTGTTAGTCGCTCGCAAGGGAGATTTAACCGGCGCACTACAAGATATCTGGTGGGCAGTCCTCAACAGTAACGAATTTATTTTAAATCACTAACAACATTGCACGATAATTTCAAAATACGCCTTTGGTCAGCGACGGTTTGTAAGCCACTGCTACCAACGGTTACTATAGTCCGGAGAAAATATGATGAATAATAGTAATCCCATGAACATGTCTCGCCGACACTTTATGTCCCACATGGCAGGCGCATCCGCAATGACAATGCCTGCCTTGGCAATGGGCGAAACACTTCGCGCCAATGCAGACGATCTAAAACGTCGCCGCAAATCGGCAATCCTATTGTGGATGGGTGGTGGTCCTTCAACAATGGATATTTGGGATCTTAAACCGGGCGCTTCCACTGGTGGGCCTTTCCAACCTATCGCCACCTCCGGAAATGCTCAAATTAGTGAACACATGCCCTTGATGGCCAAGCAAATGCACAACATGGCTATTATTCGGTCGATGAGTACTCGCGAAGCCGACCACAATCGTGGGCGTTACTACATGCACACGGGTTATGTCCCTAACCCAAACGTAGAACACCCAAGCTACGGTGCTGTCCTATCTAATCAACTAATTGACCAGCGACCTGAATTGGAAATCCCACCGTTCGTCACCGTTGGTGGGGGAAGCGTTGGACCAGGATTCCTCGGTATGGCTTGGGCACCGTTCTCGGTCAGCAGCACTGGGCAAGTCCGAAATCTCGATATGGGTCTTGGTGATGATCGACTCTATCAACGCATGTATGCTCTTGACTTAATAGAGAATGGTTTCATCAACCAACGTCGCGGTTCAGCCGCTTCGGATCACCAAAAGATCTTGAAGAAGACTTTGAATCTGATGACCAGTGAACAAATGAAATCGTTTAAGGTTGCCAGCGAACCAGATTCCGTTAAAGAACGATACGGTAACACGGGCTTTGGCCGTGGCTGCTTAATGGCCCGCCGCTTAGTCGAAGTCGGAGTTCCCTTTATTGAAGTTGGTTTAGGTGGTTGGGATATGCACTCGAATATCCACCAAACACTGAGCGACACCAAGTTGCCAGAACTAGACCAAGCGATGAGTGCACTTACGGAAGACCTCGAACAACGTGGACTACTTGAAGACACCGCCATTATTTGGATGGGTGAATTCAGCCGTACTCCTCGCATCAACGGAAACGCTGGTCGCGATCACTGGGCTCGTAGTTGGAGTGTCGTGGTTGGTGGAGCTGGCATGAACGGTGGTATCGCGGTAGGCAAGACGTCAGCCGATGGAACACGCGTGGAAACAGATCCTTATTCATCTCAGGATGTTATGGCTTCTGTTTGTAACGCACTCGGCATCTCATTGCAGACAACATTTACCAGCAAAAGTGGGCGGCCCATGAAAATCGCCAACAGTGGCAAAGTTATCAAAGAATTGTTTAGCTAAAGCGATGTCCTTTTTCGAGGATCGGAAGTAATCCAAGGATTGCTTCTGTCCCTCCGATGCCAAATTATTAACCACAAAAGGGCGCGTACCGCATGGGTACCGTCCTTTTTTGGGCTGTCTCGGTATACCCAACGTTAAAGAGTTTTAAACTCGACAAACAGGCTGCGATTTATCGGTTTTTTGGAAACAATTACGAGTATTTTACCGTTTACCCAAACGTTACTAATATAGTCGCTGAGGCCGACAATGGCATGACCGAAAACAAACAGCACAAACCGTTAACGCCCACCGAACTAATTGAAAAATATCAGACCGGGATTTGGCGTTACCTACGTGTGCTCGGTTGCGAAGCCTCGTTGGCTGAAGACATTACACAAGAAACCTTTTTGAAAGTACTCCGCAAAGGCTTTGATCAATACAACGACGCTGCGACAGCGGGATTCTTGCGCAAGGTTGCCTATAACTTATTTATTTCCATGCAGCGACGATCCGGGCGAGTCGTGTTAGTGGAAAATGTTGATCAACTCGATGCTGTCTGGGACAGATGGGCTGGGGCGGACAACGGCGATGACATTATCGACAAACTACGAGATTGCATGGACACGTTAAGTGACCGAGCGAGGGAGGCATTGGAGATGCGATTTAGGGAACAACAAACTCGAATCAAGATTGCCGATTTCTTAGAAATCACGGAACACGGTGCCAAAAATCTAATGCAACGAGCGAAAAAACAACTACGCGACTGCGTTGAAAACAAAATTCAAGGGGAGGCCATTTAGCATGAGCCGAGAAAATGACATCCCTCGTGAAACCGATAACAAGGCCGCTGTGCCCCTGTCCAATGATCCGTTGATCGATGCGCTGCTCGATGAAATCATCGGCGGACAATCGCCCCCCGATCTCGCCTCACAAATCCTCTCGCAGTTGCACGACTCACTACCAGCAACACCACAAACGCCAGTCAACGAACTCGACTCGATACCGACTCCAAAATCCACAACCATTGCCCGACGTCGCGCAAGACGTCGCTCGTTTGCTGTCCCAGCGTCAATGGCTCTGTCTGTGATAGCCATCACCTTGGCACTCGTCGCCATTGTATTGAATTCTCCTTATCGCACTACAAATAACCAAAGTATTGCTAACAGCCAGACCCAAAATTCCGAGAAACCAACTACCCTTCGCGTGCCACAGTCCAACGGCAATTCAACAGATTCACAAACCCCCAAGCAATCCAATCCAAATAATATACAGATCACCACTTCGGATGATCCTATTTCAGTTAGACCAATTGGCCCATCCGACGTTAATACACAAGCAGATGGATTCGACTCACTACCACCAATTCACCCCCGTTGGCAACACCCTTTAGCATTAGCCAAGACCAAGACCGTGGCACCTGCTGAAACAGAATTAATCTTACGTCGCATCCGCCGGGAGCTCGAAAAGAAATGGAACGAAAACGGGATCTCCCCTTCAGAAGTCGCCGTCGACTTAGAATGGGCGAGGCGTGTGTATTTGCGGCTAATTGGACGGGTGCCGACGACCGACGAACTAGAGCGATTTAATCGTACGACCAAACAGCCTAATCAGAAAAACGCTCGCCAGCAACTCGTTGACACTTTGCTTTATGCCGATATATACCAAGCAGAATTCACACAACATTGGTCAACGTTCTGGACAAACACCCTCATCGGTCGCCAAGGCGGACTCGCCGGTGACACCGCAAACCGAGGAGGCTTGCAGCAATACCTGCGTGAAAGTTTTGCGGCCAATAAACCTTATGACAAAATGGTCTTTGAATTGATTTCAGCCAAAGGTGCCGCGGATGCGGAATCAGAACAATTTAATGGTGCTGTGAATTTCCTACTCGCTTCACTCACCAAAAATGACACCACTTTGGCGACAAGCCGTATTTCAAGTATTTTCTTAGGCCAAAAAATGCAGTGTGCTCAATGCCATCATCACCCGACGTCGGACATAGCGCAAGATCATTTCTGGGAACTCGATGCCTTCCTCAGCGGAATACAAGCTACCAAAGTAAACGGGCAGACCATCTTAACTAATGTGGATTCTGGCGGAATTAAAACGGAGAACGGCCGTGTCGGTGTTTTCTTCGAACGCCCCAACGGTGTTGCCCAAATGGTGTTCCCGTCGTTCCTTGGGCATCCGCCAAGCGAACTAAATACCACGGAATCGTCTACCGGCGACCGGGCCATCTTGCGCGAACAACTCGCTCAACTCACGAGCGAGTCACCATTGCTTGCTCGGACGCTCGTCAATCGATTATGGAGTCATTTTCTGGGATTTGGCTTTACTCCAGCGGTGGATGATATGGGACCTCATCTAGCCGTTTCTCACCCACAACTGTTATCGATACTGTCGGAACAAACAACGTCCTCAAACTATGATTTAAAATCACTCATGAAATGGATTGTTCTCAGTGATCCATTCACTCGCTCAAGCAAATACTCTGCCTCCAACGATATCGACAGCCCTGAACTCGGCGATCAACCGTTATTCAGCCGTTATTATTCGCGTCAATTGGAACCCGAAGAAGTCTATCAGTCATTGTTAGCATTGAGTGGTAAGAAACGTTCAGCCACCACGATTGGACAACAACAACTTGCACAACGTACGTGGTTAGGACAATTCACCAAACCCATGGAAACAGACGAAGGTGACGAGACCAATTCATTTGATGGGAATGTCCATCAATCACTAGTACTTATGAACGGCGATTTGATGAAGCAGGCCACGAGCATTACTAGTACTTCGGTGCTTGGGAAAATCATCAAGAGTTCGATGCTAGTCAACAAAAAAATTGATCATCTTTTCCTGGCCGCTGTCGCCCGCTACCCATCAGCGAATGAAAAGGAACTCATCCTAGCGCTATTTGCTAAACCCGATGTCTCTGCTGAACAAATTTTTCAGGATATCTGGTGGGCCCTTCTCAACAGTAATGAGTTCATCCTCGATCACTAATTGCGGTCCGTGGGCATCACTATTGGCCCAATATGCGAGTAACCCAAAATCCACATGCGTGGTTAATTCATAGTGAAAATATACCCGCGCCCTCCACATAGCGTTTAGGCGGGCAGTACTCGTGGGTCGTTGACTCTTAGTCAAAACAGGTGGATACTTACGAGTTACACAAATTTTCGTACCCAGTCACGTCCCCCCACGCTGCCTCCTTTTACTTAAATCAAAGCATAACTCTCTTGGCAACCGCATCTCGCATCGTCGATTCCAAAACGAATTTCAAGCCGATGCTATGGCTAGCAGTTCCTGTTGTCATTGAGCAATTTTTCGTATTGTTAGTCACTTGGACAGACCACTGGCTAACGGCAGAATATTTATATACGAAACACTTAGCCGCCATTAATCTCACGGCTTACATTCTCTGGGTTATCCCCTGTATTTTCGGTCTCATTGGAGTCGGAGCCACGGCTTTGATCGCACGTCACTTCGGCGCAGGGAAATATCGCGATGCCTCTTTTGTGACAAACCAAGCGATCTCGCTAGCACTCGCGATGCTAACAGTCATTACAACAATCGCTTGGTTGTATGCCGACTCATTAATCGCCATCATGCAATTACCGGATGACGCGACGCAGGCTGCCATTGTCTATTTTAGGATTGTCATTCCAGGAATACCATTTGCCATGTTACACATGATCGGCAATGCGTGCCTGCGCGGTGCCGGAGACATTATGAGCGGCTTCATTACTATGTTTATTGTGAATGTGGTCAATGTGATCTTGAGCTCGTGCCTTGTCACCGGTTATGGGCCCTTTCCAGAATTGGGTTGGGAAGGTATCGCCTATGGTACCGCAATCGGCTACATGGTAGGTGGCATCATCATTATCGGCTTCCTTGTTAAAGGCCGATTTCATTTGAAATTACACCTCTCCAAAATGAAACCCGATTGGGATGTCCTCTCCCGTCTACTTAAAATTGGTCTACCTGGTGGCATCGACATGATGTGTATGGTCATGTTTCAAATGTGGTTTCTCGCCATCATCAACAGCCTCGGATCTGTTCAAGCGGCTGCTCACGGGACAGCCATCCGCATCGAAGCGATGGCCTACTTACCGGGGCATGCGTTCTCAATCGCAGCTACCACCCTCGTCGGTCAATTCCTTGGCGCTAACAGACCGGATCGTGCCACCCGCAGTATTTGGCTGGCGTGCGCGTGGGGAGGCACGTTGATGGTTGGAGCCGGAATAGCATTTTATTTCGGTGCTGAAACATTAACCGGATTGTTCATCGGTGACAATACTCGCGAGGCAGTCACCTTAGCCGCCCCGCTGATACAAATCGTTGCAATCAGTATGCCCTCGCTAGCAATCGTCATTATCATGACCGGTTCGCTGCGTGGTGCTGGTGACACCAAATGGCCGCTGCTGTTTTCCATTATCGGATTACTCGGAATCCGAATTCCGCTAGCATATTATTTATGCTGGGAAACAATCCACATTCCCTTTACTGATATAGTGCTACGAGGGATGAATCTAGGCGTGCAGGGAGCATGGTACGCCATGGTTGTTGACATTTTCATCCGCAGCATGATGGTCTTCGCAAGGTTCCTACATGGCGGGTGGAAAACTATTCGAGTCTAACTCTTCACACATTATTGCTAGCTCCGAGCAATCACTTTCATCAATGCCGCCCGCAATTCCCGTACTTTGATTGGCTGATGCAATAACATGTGCAAGTCGCTTAGTCGAGCCTGACTCGCAAAACTGGATTGATTTTTTTCAACAATAATCAACGCTGGTAATTTGCTAGTTACATGGTCATCGTCGAGCTGATTAAATACATCTAACGCAGCTTCACCCAATTCACCCGTACAAAATACGGCGCAATCAAATTCGCCCGGAGCATCCTTCAAACGCTGAATCGCCCGTTCAGCATTGGACACAAATAGCACTCGATATCCACGCTTACCCAACTGTGCCCGTAGCAAGTTTTGCATCGTTTGCCGTGAATCGACAACCAAGATTGTCTGGTTTTCGCCCTCTTGCTGAATCACTCCGCCCCGAACATTCTCATTTGTTGCTTCTTCATCATCAGTTATTTCCACAGACCGCTGCAACAAGACGCCATCCGCATTTTTAACGGTCGCGAGATCTGCAATAAATGGATCATAATTTGGATATCTCATTTCTGGGTCAAATGCCAAGGATCTTTTGATGATATTAATTATCACATTCGGCAGCCCTTTCACAAATTTTCCCAACGGCGGGATATCGCGATATCGCCCGACATTCAATCGCTGAATACGATCTCGCGTTTCTGCCAACGGAGGTCGCCCAGACAGCATGTGGTACAACATGCAACCAACAAAAAATATGTCACTGCGAACATCATTCCGCGGCACATGTGTAGCTCGCTCTAATCCTGCATAATCAATCGAACGGGGGTTAGGAGCGTTCGCGAATTCCTTATCATCCTTCGGCTTAATCATCGAAGCTAACCCAAAGTCAGCCAACTCAGCTCGCCCCTTACTGGAAATCAATACATTCGATAGTTTCAAGTCGCGGTGGGTCATACCATTTTGTAATGCATAATTTAATCCTTGGCAGATATCGGTAATCACATCAAGGGCCTCGTTGAGTTCCATATGCTTGCGTAGCTTCATGAAATCTCGCAGGTTTTGGCCTTCGATAAAATCCATCACCATGTAATACCGACCACGATGCGAATCAACATCGTGCACTCGAACAATATTCGGATGGTTTAGCGGCATCACCATCCGAGCTTCACGCATAAACTGCTCAGTTGCACCTAGATCATCGCTATAACGCATGCGTAAAACCTTGACCGCACAGACTCGATTATTCTCGACATTTACGGCTCGGTACACTCGAGCGAAAGTACCCGACCCTACAAGATAAAGAATCTTATATTTGCCGTAAAAGTAACCGTCTCGTTTATTGGCCTGCAATCGTACTAGCTGCCAATTGGTAATCAACTCTTTTCGTAGTAAGACACTTGTAAATTTACTCAATTCAGTATCTGCACCTCCAGCCTCGCTGAGGGCTGCGTCAAGTTGGGGTATTTCCACAACTCCCGCTTCGGTGCAGCGGCGTACAAGTTTTTGAGGGCTTATATCCGACATTAAAAAGTCTCTAGAGAACCATAATTATGCTAATGCTACCCTCATCCGCCTTAGCCCTATTATCCGTCATTCGATTGGGAAAGTCACGCTCGAAATTAAACTTGAAGTGAATAACAAGCGGGTAGTTTATCGGTGGGTAGAAGATGCCTAAGGAAACTACTGCCGTGCTAAATCATCTCTTTCGCGGCGAGTTGCCTCTAAATCTAGCAATACGTACTGTAAATCAACTCGTAACTGATCTAACGTTTCCCGCAACTCGGTAATAATCCATTTTCGGCCCTCGGCCTGGATCTTCAATGCCGTCACAACAACTGATAGTCGATCCGAAAATTCACTTGGTACGTCGTTAGCTATCTCGTCTAACCGCTCAATTAAGGCATTAGGGCTTTCAAGCTTCAATAATAAATCAAAATCAGGAATCTCTCGCATTACCAATTCTTCATACTCTCTCTGTTATTTCACCCCAAACCACATCAATAAACAGCCTATACAGCCACACGCTTCAAATGATAAGCATATGTACTTTAATTCACGCTAAAAATAGACCGATCCATCAACCAAACAACTTACATGCTTAATCTTCGAGTTAAGCTGCTCATCGTCTGTTTTGGGCTAGATGAAAAGTTAAATCAATCATAAAATCCGTGATACGTAAATCGCAAGGATGCGATTAAAACTATTGTAAAAACCGATAGTTTTCGACAATTACGTGATATTAATAAGAAAACAGCTATGGATAGCCCTGAGTTCGTGCAGATTTCACGACGTCAAGATCGATACGCCCAACGTGGGCATCATGATCACGATACTCATGATGTTCGCTTCTGGCTACTCTGCGCTCTGTTAATCTGCGGTCTGTGTAGTCCAGTAGTCGCCCAGTTTTCAGACTCGTTTGAAACACCTCAAACCAAATGGTCATTGCTCAAAACCGATGGCCGAGTCGTCAGTACATCACACGGTAAAGACACGCGTGTGTATCATCATGGATCGCAAAGCGAACATATCCAATTAGTGAGTGGACTAGCAACTTTCATTCACTATCGTTACGTCACGCCACGCGTGAAACTCATCGATGAAATAAACCCGTCTCTTTGGATTCGAGCAAGCCGTAGCCCCATTCAATTGATTGCTCAAGTCGTACTACCAAGATCAATCGATCCACAAACTGGGCAACCGCTAGAGATTTTGATCCGCGGCGACAGCTATACGACTCCGCTACGTTGGCAAAAACTCGCCATCACACGTATCCGCACTCGACTAAACAACCAAATTCCCAGTTTACGATCACAATTCGGATCACAAGTTGACGGGCGGCAAGCATATATCAAAGCGGTCATACTAAACGTATACAGCACACAAGGGTCACTGGATTTATGGATCGACTCTTTCCACATGCAAACGCCCTACGTTGGTCCCACTAGTCCCGTTGAGCAACAAACCGTATTGGCGAATTTTCAAAGTCCTCAAACGGGATCCGCAGCCTACACACGACCCCACTCAAACCGAGTCGAAATCAAAGATTCGGTATTACTCGTAAACGGAATCCCTTTTATGCCTCGGATCATCGAGCATAATGGCGAATCATTGGCATACTTGCATCAATTGGGATTTAACACAGTCGCTCTCAAACATTTCCCAACACACCAGCAACTCGAAGATGCTCATCGACTTAATTTAAAATTGATTGTACCACCTAACCTCAACGCAGAATTGAGCCCAACCGCCAGCACCGAACCAATACTCAATTGGAATCTCGGGCTGCATCAACGCGAGTCAACATTAGAAACACTTCAAACCGCTAGCGAATTAATTGAAACGTTACCTGCGGAACTTGCCCGACCGACCGTTGCCACAGCCGCTCATCAATTCAAGCAAGTCAGTCGTTATGCCGACCTCGTTATCCTCAACTGGCAACCACTTCATAGTAGCCTTACGCTTGAGCAATCATCAAGCCAAATCACCCAAGCCATGAATGAATTGAGACGCGGCACGCCCTATTGGATTTCCATTGCCACACAAATTTCACCAGTCCTGTTGCAACAACAATATTCCATAATTCAATCTCAGTCTCTCACGCAACCTTCTCAGCCAACTTCATTTCAGGGCCATACCACAATCAGTTATGACCAATTGGCTATGGTCACGCACCGCTCGTTGGCTTTGGGCGCCCGCGGCATTCATTTCCAATCGTTCTCGCGACTCGACCGAACCGACAAGGAAACAATATTACGCACACGAGTGCTAGAGCGTTTAAATCGTGAATTACAACTTATTGAACCATGGGTTTCTGGGGGTACATCCACAGGAGTCGTTAACTCGCCTCTCGAATACCATTCGGTCTATATGACCAAAACAGGGCGAACTCGATTGGTCTGGCTATTTAATCGCGGGGACCATGAGCAAATCGTCTCGCGACCCAACGACGACGAACTTATCAGCTTTGATGTACCAGGTGTTCCCGTAACGTATTTACCCTACCATGTTAACTACTCAACCATCCACCGTATTCGTACAAATCGGGGATCCAATAATCGCATCGCCGTGACGCCTACAGCTCCATATTCACTTGTCGTCATGACCGCGGACCCACTTGTTAGAGATTATATCCAGCGACAAATCTATGCAAATCGCCAGCGGATATTGCAACTAAGTTACGACATCCTACAACTGGAACTGTCACGAGTGCAGTCCTTACGTACATTGGACTCAATTACCGCAGTGTCACTTACCGACACGTTCAACCAAGCGACTGCTTCCCACCGCAGGGCCCGAAATGCCGTCGCCACGAATCAATGGGATGTTGCCTATCAGCATTTAACCGGAGCGGAAAATAGCCTGCGAAAAATTCGGTTTCAGGCCTGGCAAGCTTTCAATCAATATAATCATAATCTTGTCTCCAACCCGTTAAACCTGCACGCCAGTACGTTTGTGGAATCCGCATGGACAACACGAGGGCTACAACAATCAACATGGTCGCCTAATCTACTGCCAGGAAGCAGTATGGAAGATTTGAATCTAATGCGGCGGGGAGGATGGAAACATCACCGCGACCCCAATCACTCTGTCAAATCGCTCGTCGAACTCACTTCTCACAATCCTCGCGAAGGCAATCGGTGCTTACGAATCCAAGCGTGGCAAGACCCTGATCTCGCCACTAGCTCATTGTTATCTGCTCCCGTATGGATTAGTAGCCCTAGCGTTGACGTACAAACTGGTGACGTATTACGAATTCATGGCTGGGTAAATATACCAGTACCTTTAAAACACCAAGGGGATGGCCTAGTCATTTATGATTCCATTACGGGTACAGTCTTAGCCGATCGATTTCATCATACCGCCGGTTGGCAAGCCTTTACTTTGTATCGCGTGGCGGACCGCAACGGAGAAGCCACTGTTTCATTCGCGCTGATGGGATTAGGGGCAGTGAATATTGACAATATCAGTATTCAAAAACAAATCTCCCAACGCAAGCTATCAACACCTCCGAATCCCCAAAACACCTTACCACAAACCACGTCCACACCCTAAGGCATTCAAAAACAAACCTGAAGTAAGCTCAGCAATCCGGTCTGAAACAGTTGCCCGTCGCACTCAAGTATTCAATTCTTAGCAAACCACTCGTCCAGACTTCCAATCATACACGAAATCGAAGAATGCCTCTTTCGATGAATAACGATCCTCTACATAATCACGCCCTACAAATCTGGGATGCAGCCCTAGCAGCGGTAGACAGTGCCGCTTTGGTGCACCAAGCCATTCACGTTGACGAACAACAAATCCAAGTAGGTTCTACCACAGTCGCATTGAACGCAGTGGAGCGAATAATAGTTGTCGGAGCGGGTAAGGCAGCTGCTGCGATGGCCCGCGGAGTCATCCAAGCATTTGAAAATTCTCCGTTGCAGTCGCGTATCACAGGATGGGTCAATGTACCAGAAGATTGCTTTGCCGACTTGCCCCACATTACTACGCATCCAGGTCGACCAGCCCAGTGTAATGAACCCACAGCCGAAGGCATACACGGGACGCAACAAATACTTGATTTAATCAACTCCGCCAACCCTCAAGATCTATGTATTTGTTTGATTTCCGGCGGTGGGTCGGCATTGCTACCCGCGCCAATCGCAGGAATAACACTTGACGACAAACAACAGATCACACAGCTGTTAAGCAGCCATGGCGCCAATATCCAACAACTAAATTCAGTGCGGAAAAAACTGAGTGACGTCAAAGGCGGCCGTTTGGCTGCTCGCTGCGGTAGCCGTCATTTCGCCAGCCTGATTATCTCAGACGTCTTGGGAGATCCGTTGGATCTCATTGCTTCTGGGCCAACCGTTATGGACACTGAGCCAGCGGAAGTCGCCCGCGACGTGCTTCGCCATTTCCTCAACGATCAGCAACCCGTGGTGCAACGTTGCCTTACAGCCATCGAGCAGCACGTGCCCATATCAACTCTACCATCAACCTACACCGTAGATGTGATTGGCAACAACCGTACTGCTGTCGACGCAGCTGCTCAAGCCGCAACGCACCTAGGATATGAAACAACACATACGGCGAATATAGAATTGGAAGGATTAGCTGAACATGTGGGATTTGAACTTGCTGAGCGTTCTCGTGAAATGACCGCTGCGGGTGGAAAACGTGCATATATTTCTGGTGGAGAACCCGTTGTCCAACTTGCCGACGCCAGCATCCGAGGCCAGGGTGGTCGTAATCAACAGCTCGTGCTAGCCGCCCTAGCGAGGAAACTTGCCAACACAACAGCGCGCCAACAATGCATGCAGCGACAGTTCATTATGTCTGCCGGAACCGATGGCGAAGACGGACCTACAGATGCAGCCGGAGCGTTTATTAATTCCAATATTGTTAGGCAATTTTTAGCATCCTCACTCGATCTAAAAAGCACGCTGCGACGCAACGACGCATATACTTTTTTTGATGAACTTCAAGCTCTCATCAAGACCGGTCCGACCCATACTAATGTCTGTGACCTGCGAATTGTCTTGAGCGAGTAGTGCTAATAACCACTAAACATTAAAAAAGGCCTGTTCGAAAACAGGCCTTTTTCATTTGAATGAAAAAACTTTTTGTTTGGAATCAGTCCCACCACCATTGGCCTAAGACTAGGTGCGTCAACACCGTATCACTATGAACTTTTTCCACAGCGCCATCGCTGTCTTGTAATAAGTTCTTAGCCGACAGAGCAGTCAGAGGTTGGATATCAACACCACCACCGATTGGAGTCATCAATGATGAGCCTTTCCAAACGGCATTCACCGCAGTTTCGACATGCTTTGGTTCCGCATAAACTTCAACCGACAAAATACTTTCATCGCCAAGAATACCTAGGTCCCAACTTGCTTTCCCGTAAAAATCCTGCTGCTGAATATAGGCCGATGCAATCAGCATATCAACAAGGTTTCGCATTTGAGCGTAAACAGGAACCTTTTTCGCAAGAGCAGGGTATTTAGCAGTAAAGGAATGTTGAAATGCTTTACTAGCTCGATCAACAAGACCATTGCCAACCCGCGTTCCATCGGCTTGGACTAATTCATCTGCACCAACCAACTTAACACCTTCACCAATTAACTGCATTGCCAACTGATCTTCGCTAACACGTACGCATTCGTAATCCGGCACAAAATACCAACGTGCCATAGCGTTTCGATTAACCGATGTCGGACTGGCCGCTTGAATATAGCTGTTAATCTTGATGGGTGGTTTTTCCAATCCAATTCCAATCAACTTCATGCGATAATCAGCTTCAACAAGAACTTGAGCAAAATGCGTTTTAGGTGAAATACCTTCAATGGTCACAACCTGTTGTCCCAGACTGCGGCGCAATCCTTCAACAAATGGTCGCGTGTTCCGCGGATTCAACGAAGGTCCCGCTTGCACTAAATACTGTTGCATTCGTTGTAGGCCTTCTTGCGTTGGGTCAATCGACACACCGACAGTTCGAGCTTGGTCGCCGGCGGGACCAAAGCTTCGCAAGGCAACAATCAAGTCCTGCAATTCCATGATCGCTTTACCTGATTGGATGCCGACTGGACGTCCCGCGGGATCAACTGCATAACCTTCAGCAGGGCCCGCGATAACAATGTCACCAGTTTCTGGATAATAGAAAACATAATCAATTGAAGTTAATCCAGCTAAGTAACGCATGTCACTTGAGACGCCTTCGCCATTTTTCATTCGACGAACAATTTCTGCTTCCAAACGGTTTAACGAAATTTTACGGATGGGGCTAACTTGAGCAACAACGGGATCAAGCTGCTGGCGTGCTGCTTGGATTCGTTGCATTGTTAGACGATTATCAAAACGTCTAACCTGTAAGATACCCTGAGGTGTAATCACAACACCGGCACCGCCGGCACCGCCGCCACCTTGACCGCCACCTTGACCGCCACCTTGACCGCCACCTTGACCGCCGCCTTGACCGCCACCTTGACCGCCACCTTGACCACCACCACCGCCAAATTGACCGTGAAGTGTCGGGGTGAATGTCATCAGTCCAGCAACAACAATCAACGACATTATTCTTCGAATTCGATTTGTCGATAACATGTTTTTATTCCTTGCCTCTGTATCCAAGCTCAAGTTAGATAATCAAAAAGTTTTCTTTGCCCTTAACCACCCACCAATAAATCGTTCACAATAGTAGATCGCCAGAGTATTTTCATTCAAAATGGCGCGATAGTCGCCACTTATTACATCGAAATTACTACTAACTTGATATTAGTTCCGCAGCCCCTAGAAGGCAAGAAAAGAAAGATAAATAGATGACAACAACCGTGCAATTGCACTAATAGGCAATGTTGCCACTACAACCGCTATAACCGTTACAATTTCTCACCATGGAATTGCTAGGCGCTGCACACTTCATTCGCGCTTATTTAAGTGGATATGCGAACAATCGCGACTACTAATTAACGCTCCAATAGCATTAACGGATTACGGCGTTCAATCAACGGCATGCCAACTTGACCGCGCTGGCGATGCGATTCAAACGTTGCTGCAATCATTTCAATCGTGTGCCGAGCTTCATAGACATTACATTCCGGTAAACGATCTTGCTCAATCGCCTGTAAAAGATCTTGGCAAGCAACCACATTACCTGCGTGTAACGATAAATCCTTCAACGGCTCCGATTTACCCACACCAGCGGAACTAATCGGGATCCATGTTTTCCCTGAACGACCAGGACACCAAGTCGGATCATCTAGATAATAAGCTTGTGGTAAGAAACCTGTCTTAATTTCTATCACGCCACGACTACCATAAATCTGCAACGCAAACCGAGCGCCGTTTCCTGTTTCGCGAGCCGAAGCAAAATATCCTACAATATTGTCTTGCATGCCATACATCGCCGTGATGGAATCGGCAGCCAACGGGCCAATGCCCTCTTTACCCTGTCCAACGTGTTCTTTGGTTATACGTTTGCCTTGCTGAGTCGCTTGGGCCATACACCATTGACTATCACCACCGAAATATTGCATTAGATTAAAAACATGCGACCCGAGTACCCATAAATCTTCACCACCACCACGCCGATCCTCCTTGCCACGACCTCGCAATTCTAACACGGTACCGATGCCACCATCCTCGATTAGATTTCTAATCACGGCCAGTTTTGGGCTGTATCGAGTCTGATGTGCAATCGCCAATTTTATGTCATTTGAATCGCACGCTTTCACCATTTCATCAGCTTCTTGTAAATCTCTACAAAATGGTTTCTCCATATATATATGAAGTTTTCGTTGTGCACACGCTAGTACCATTTCGTGATGACGGTCCACCCACCGCGGACATATGCTCACAATGTCCAATTGTTCGTTTGCGAGCATTTGTCGGTAATCGGAATATCCCTGTGATACGTCTAACCGCTTCTTGGCTTGTTGTAATCCCGCCGGATCTGGATCTGTAACGGCGACCACCTTGCACCCTGCTATCTCCCCCCATACCGTATCAACTCCGTGACCGTAATTACCTTGGCCAGTGTGCCCAATGACTCCAATTCGATATTCAGCCATAGTAATGTCCTACGTCCCTTTGATCTTTGATTCTGTGCACCGTTAGTGAAACATTCTCTATAGGTTATGATACACATAAACAAACAGGTGCAGTTAACTCGTTAAATCAAATCATGTCTTCAGATTCCAGTACCCCAACGGACCAAGCCACTTCCGCTCCCCTTCCGCTGGGATCATCCATCGCCATCGTCGGTGCTGGGATTACCGGATTGTCAGCGGCTTATTATCTGCAACAACAACGACCCGATCTAAATATCTCCCTACTGGAATCAACCGACACGCCAGGTGGGATCTTACAAACTATCGAGCGCGATGACTTTTTGGTCGAACTTGGACCAGATATGTTTACGACTCGAGACAATGAGGCATTTGAATTGTGCCGTGACCTCGGAATTGAGAATCAATTAATCAGCACCAACGAGGATCACCGCGGTGCTTATATCCTCTGCCATGGCAAACTATGTAAAATGCCATTGGGCTGGACAATGATGACACCGACACGCATGGGCGCAATTCTAAAAACGCCCTTACTAAGTTGGAAAGGGAAACTGCGTGTAATCGCGGAGTTATTCATCCCCCGGAAAAAAATAGGCGATGATGAAAGTCTGGCTAGCTTTACAAGACGACGATTAGGGCAAGAAGCTCTCGACCGTATCATTCAACCGTTGATTTCAGGAATCTATACTGCTGATCCCGAAAAACTCAGTATGCAAGCGACACTGGCAGATTTCCTTGCCATGGAACGAACGGGAAAAGGGCTCATTCGCGAAGGAATCAAACAACTTCGCCGTCAGGCGTCACAGGAATCCTCAACCGGAGCACGATATGGCGCATTTGTCGCTCCTCAATACGGCATGCAGTCGATCATTACGGCTCTGACCGACCAACTCAAACCCAATACGCTCAAACTTAGGCAACGAGTTAAACAGTTGGAATTCAAAAATGATGCGTGGCAATTAACAATCGAACAAGATACTCAGGAAATGACAATCCAACAATTTGATCGTTTGTTATTGACGACTAGCTCTCAAATCACGGGCAGGCTTTTACGAGATGTCTGCCCAGAGCTAAGCAAACTGACCACCAGTATCCCGCTCGCTGGCGCAGCCATTGTAACCATGGGCTATCGTTTTTGCGACATTGATCATCCGCTAGATGCCTTTGGCGTAGTCGTTCCCCAAGCGGAGAATCGTCCGTTAATCGCAATTAGCATCGCGAGCCGAAAATTTACAGGTCGCGCGCCCCAAGATTCGGTCCTGTTCCGTATATTTGCTGGTGGCGCATTACAGCCTGAACTGCTGCAATGGGACGAAGAACAATTGATCGAATCTGCCAGACAACAACTTCGTGAATTACTAGGCGTCCACGGTAAACCAATCTTCACCCAAGTCGTACGCTGGGAAAACAAAATGCCACAATACCACGTGGGGCATGTCGAAACCGTCGACAAAATCGAACTAGAACTTAGTAAAACCCCCAACCTTGAAATCGCTGGTAATGCCTATCGCGGTGTGGGCATACCCTTATGCATCCGTAACGCTAAATCTGCTGTCAAAAGACTTATTGGGTAATACCCAATAAGTGATAGCAATCAACTTCAATTTACATCCACTCTCACTCAACGACGGTACCGCTGGGGTTCTCTAATCCATTGATTTTAGCCGCGAGAATAAAATCATTAACACTAAGCCCGCCGATTGTATGGGTCCAAAGTTCAAGAGACACATTGCGGTAACCTTCAAGATGGAGGTCCGGATGATGGTTTTCGATTTCGGCCAATCTCCCGACCTTATCGAATAATGCTAATCCTGCGAGAAAATTATTTACGGTATAGTCGCGTCGAATTCTTTGGCCATCGCAGACCAAATACCAATCCTCCAAATGTGCCAATTGAGCAATTGCTTGATTCGATGAATACAGCGCGGCCTGGTCTTCACATGGCTTACACCGACCCCGAAATAACTGTTCCGCCGACTGGATTTTCATTTATCATTTTCCTAAATCGTCTGCAACTTGGGCTTGGGATTTTCCTTCCGCTCTTCAGCCTTGTTCTCTCGCCAGGGCTTCTTCTTCTTATAGCGCTCTAACTCTTTCGTTAAGGTTTCTTTAATATCCTCGGTCGCCAGATCAACCGATTTTTGAGACCACTTCCGAGCATTGGTCCAGTCACGACTTTCTGCGTAAGCCGCTGCTAGTGTACTCAGAATATGAGGTTTTTCGTAATCTGACGCTTCGCAAGCTTCAAGTGCCAACTTAACTGCTCGCTTACCATCACGTACCGATGCCTCGGTCGAAGTCGCCAGGGTCCAAGCAAAGTTATTCAATAAGTTAGGATATTCTTTGTTGATTTCATAGGCCCGTTCATAATCTGTGATTGCTTTGGCATGTTCGCCCATCGACAAGTAAATATCTGCCCGTGAATAATAGGCCCGCCAACTTTCATTATTCCCCTGAATCGCCACATTAACATGTTTTATCGCATTTTCAAAATCTTCCGCCATCGAGTAATCCATGGCAACACGCAATCGCATTGACTCGTCATTAGGAGCGAACCTTAAAATAATTTCAAGTATTTTAGCAGCCTGCAAATAGTCTTCCCGCTGTTCAAACACTCCAGCTCGCAACAGATAAAGTTGGGGAACGTTCGGATTAATTGCTTGGACACGATCTAAATCCACATTGGCTTCCTCTAATTTATCGTCGATAAGATAAATAGTTGCTCGCATTAACAACGCCACGATACCCTTTGGATTAAGTTCAATCGCTTTGGATAAGTCAGCCAATGCTTTCTCACCATCTTCCTGCATGATATAAATCCGCGCTCGCAATTCATATCCCGCGCTTGATTCCGGCTCCGTCTTAATCGCTTCATTTGCCAATTTGATTGCTTCGTCAAAGCGATCCAACCGCGCAAGCGACTCCGCCAATGAGCCCAAGGCATCAATGCTGTCATCATCTAGTTCAATCACTTTACGTAAATCTCTGGTCGCTTCGTCAAGTTTTCCAGACCGTTGGTAAACTCCTGCGCGTTGACGATAAATCTTCGGATTCGTCGGTGCCAATTCAATCGCTTTGTCCAAATCCGCAATTTGCTGCTCCGCTTTTTCCTGCAAGCCCGATCTTGCCATTAAAGCTTCAGCCTGTTTCTCCTTGTTTTCGGCAAAAGACTTTATGGCAGCCGTAGCCGCTTTAAATCCTTGTTCTCGATTACCTTGAGGTAGTGTCTGTAATTTAGCGGTTAAAAGGTGAGCTTCACCGTTTGTTTCGTCATAAGTCAAGAGTTTTATCAGATCCTGTTGAGCTAACTGACGCATCTGAGGCCACTGCTGAGGAGGTTGGCCTGAAAGAATTCGTTGGGAAATTGCTTGCGCACGTTGCATCAACGTTGAGGTGATCAGTTGCTGAGCAAATTCCGTATTCCCCTCCCCCAATCCCTTTTCGATTGCTTGTTCTGCCAAGGAGATGACCTTTTCCAATTGCTGGAAATTCATCGCACCAATTTTTGCTTCGGTTGCTTGATCTAATAAACTCTGGCCAGCATCGTCGGCATACACGGGTACTACAAACGTCGCTGCCAATAATACACAGGCAATGGTTGCTCCACACTTCATGACTTCTCTCCTAAGTCTAATTAAAAATATTCTTGTGATTCCCTTAAGGAGTTAGCTTATATTTTCCCGCGTCCAATTACCATCAACACACCGCCATAATTCTCCATTAGAATTTTCATCACGCAACGATACGGGTAACCGATCGTGACGAATATTATCGTAACATTGCAGCATCGCAAATCGCAAAAGAGATCCGGGAATTCCGACGGCGGTGAATCCGGGGTGCCCCGTAGCTGGGAATGGGCCCCCATGATTCATCGCCGCACTAACAGCTACGCCCGTGGGCATCTTGTCATTTAACATGCGGCCTACTTTGGATTGGAGGTTCGCCGCGATTTGGTCATACGCCGCATCATCACTGCCGTCTGTAGCCGAATATATACAGCCAGTTAAATTACCTTCAAAGCAGGCGATGACAGCATTCACTTCATCCATAGACTCTGCGACGACTAATAAAGAACTATTCCCAAAAGCCTCTGTTTGCATCGTTTCCGGATCAGCAATAAATTGCTGCGCGGTTACCTGAAGCAACGTATTAGCATAGCAATAGCGATCACTGTCGGCGGACGCATTGCCCACGACAATCTTCGCGCCCGCGGCCACCAGAATATTCAGGTTAGATTCCAAACTTCTTTCCACACCCGAAGACAACAATGTTCCAACGGGAGCTTCTGCAAATTGATCACTAAGAGCGGCAATAAATGAATCCGTGGCGTCGCTTTTCAGCACAACCACTAAACCGGGATTCGTGCAAAATTGACCGGTCCCCAGCAAACAACTACCTGTAAATTCCGTAGCGATTTCCTCGTGTTGTTGCTCCATCGCTTGTGGCAAAATCACAACTGGATTTACGCTCGAAAGCTCCAAGTAAATCGGCTTACCGGCCGCATCCGCTGCGGCCTTTAATTGCAAACCAGCGCGACGACTGCCCGTATAACCAGTGGCGCCAATGCGCGTATCTGCCACCAAACGCTCACCGTCGGCATGACTCGTACGATAAATCAACTGCACCATGCCTGCTGGCATTCCTGTATTTTGTGCTGCTTGATGTGCACATCGAGCAAACAACTCTGTTGTACCAGGGTGAGATGAATTAGCTTTCGCAATGACGGGATTGCCAGCAGCAATAGCCGCCGCAAAATCACCACCAGAAATACTGCCAAATGCCAAGGGGAAATTATTCGGCCCGAAAACCGCTACGGGGCCAATAGCACCATATTGGGATCGGATGCCGGCATTGGTATCAATCGTTGGCACAGACCAGTTACCGGTTCTCGCAGCATGGGCTGCTTGACGCAGTTGGTCTGTCGTACGGGGAAGTTCACCGCCGGCTAACCGAGTCGGTTTCGGGTATGCCGTTTCCGCATGAGCCACATCTACAATAGCATCAGCATTGTTTTCAATCTCCGTTGCATAGGCTTCTAAAAAATCAGCTATCTGTGACCCGGAAATACTTCGCAGGGCCACAGTTGCCTCAGCAGCTGCCGTCAAGGCTGCGTCACAATCTTCCCATGTACTTACAGGATATTCTTCCGCGAGCGGTTCACGAGTCGCTGGATTCGAAGCTTGAAAAGAGCCACTGCTGTTGGCATCGCGCCATTGTCCGGCAATAAGTATCTGCTGCATTAAAAATTATCTCCTGTTAAATCACATTCTGCTAAGTGTTGCTGGTATCGGGGTGTACGGATATCTGCGTCTATACTAGTTCACTATAAACCAGTGCCTTGGACAATCGGATTAGTTAAAGTCCCAATTCCATCAATTTTGATATGCACAACGTCGTTTGCTTGCAACGTAAAATCATTCGCTGGAACGACGCCTGTACCTGTCATTAACAATACGCCCTCGGGGAATTCTTGTTCACGGAATAAAAACCCAATAAGATCTGCAAAGCTACGATGCATTTGGTCAACACCGGTGGAACCTTCAAACACTGCATCACCCGCTCGCTCGATCGTCAAATAAATACCGGTCTCTTCTGGTCTGGGCATGTCTTCTACAAGTGTAATGACTGGGCCTAGTCCAGCACATTGTCGGTAGACTTTGGCTTGCGGCAAATACAACGGGTTTTCACCTTCAATGTCTCGGCTACTCATATCATTGCCAATCGTAAAACCGACCAGACGACCTCGACTAGATACAACACAAGTAATTTCCGGCTCAGGCACATTCCAAGAGGCATCATAGCGAATACGCAGCGGCTGATTGGGCCCCGACACACGGTTCGGTGTCGCCTTCATGAATAATTCTGGCCGATCGGCATCGTAAACCAAATCGTAACACGAGGCACTCGATTCCGACTCTTCCATGCGAGCCTTCTGGCTGCGCTTATATGTAACACCTGCCGCCCAAACCTCTTGTTGATCGATGGGAGCTAAAAATTCAACTTCGTTTAATGCTAATGATCTTTCGCCAGCTAAAGCCCTTGCTGTTTCAGCGGGATTATCAGCCTCAAGCACGTCAGCCAAACAATCCAGCGTAGAATCCGCAAAGCATAATGGCCGCACAGTATCAACGTCGACGATCACAACCAACTGCTCAGAATCGGCAGCAACACATTTAGCTAATTTCATTTAATCTCTATTCCTATCCCTCAAATATATTTATCGTACTAGCTCCAAATATCGTTCAGTCGCCTAATCCAATTGCCGTGCATCATGCCTTCAACATCGCTTTCGCTATATCCACGTTTTGCAAGAAGATCAATCAACTTTCGCAAGTCCGCAATCGTTTCCATATCGTAAGGGCACTGTTCGCGCCCATAACCACCATCCAGATCCGAACCAATGCCAACATGTCTGGTATTACCCGCAAGTTGGCAAATATGGTCGACGTGTTCGATAATCCGCTCTATGTTCACTCCCGCAGTATATGGTTGCGTCACACCACGCTGCCAGTCGGGTGCCATCATCCATGCATCAAAAGCCATACCGATCACAGCGTCTCGCTCGATGATTGCCTTGAGTTGCTCATCACTAAATTGTCGTTGATGTGGCACCAACGCCCGACAATTTTGGTGACTCGCCCAAATAGGTCCACTGTAAATATCAAGCGCTTCCCAAAAGCCTTCATCTGTCAGATGCGTAACATCCAAGACAATGCCTAATCGTTCCATCTCTAACAGCAGATCTTTACAACCTGCTTCCAACCCACCTTCACTCCCTGTACCTGGGGCATAGCGACCGGGGCCATAATGAGCAGGTCCCAGCGCCCGCAACCCATAGGCGTACGCTTTTTCTAGGTAGCCTAAATTGATAATTGAATCGGCGCCTTCGAGACTTAAAATGTATCCAATCGGGAGCTCTGATGTATCGTTGGCGGTTTTCCATAAATCAACATGAGCGTTGAGTTCATCCCGATTCGTGATTTGCGTCATCTGACCGTGGTCTTCCATAACACGATACCAAGCGAGTTGTGCTTGCGTTATCGCCCAAGCAATATCGGGACTGTTCCAACCTGGCATATTGGTTTCAGGAGCCACATACCGCCCGATTTGAGTTGCAATACAAACGCCAATTTGGCCTTTGCGCATCTCATCAAGTGTCAAAATTCCCTTGCCACGGTCCTTGTAATCCAACTTTTCCGCTTCTCGATCACGGATTTCCTTGAGTGATTTGGTCACATCACGGTTAAACTCAACCGCGTTCATGGAAATATCTAAATGTCCATCAAATAACAGCATTAGGTTCTCTGTAATTCCTTCCGCTTATAAAAATACTTCTTCACTAGACGCAGCGGAGGCGCTGGTGAAATCAAACATCCGACGTAGGTCGCCAAAAATGACACAAACAAACCGACAATAATTGGATCCATATCCATAAATCGATGCGGCTTGAAAAAACTTCCGTTAGTAAATACTCCTAGAAAATACATGCTGAAGTGAGCCGTAAAACCACACAGCATTCCAGTCATACAGCCCTGCTTATTGGAACGTGGCCAATACAGCATGAATACCGTCGGAGCTAAGAAGCAAGCCGCCAGACCACTGCCGGTGTAAACAATAATGTCTTGCAAAAACTGAGGTGGATTAACCGCCCCCAACATCGCTGCTGTACCAACAATAATCGTCACTGTATATGTCATTTTTTTGATCTTCGCTTCCGATGCATGCGGATTGATGTTCCGCTGGTAAATATCGCGCACGACGGCGGAGGAGATCATTAGCAGAAAACTGTCCACGGTTGACATGACCGCTGCAAAAGGTGCTGCCACTAATAATCCAGCTAGCCAACCCATGCCAACGCCTTCAGTCAGAAAGACTGCCATCGCCGGCATAATACGGTCGGACTCCATTTCCATACCAGGCATCAACAAGCGACTGCAACAGAATATCATTACTAACGGGAAATAGATCAGCGTGTAATAAATAGCAACAGTAAAAATCGCTTTTTTGAGCGTGTCCGTATTTTTGAACGCCATCAAACGCACATGACTACTCGGCTGTCCCGCACCTGATATTGCCCACATGAAGAAAAATGAAAATGCTAGGCTCAGCGGCAAGAAACCAATATCGCTATCGGGGGACGGGCCAGGACCTGTTACGTACGTTCCTTTATGTTCAGGCGAACCACCATACTTATAGGGAGTTTGCTTTAATCCAACTAACTGCAAATCACGCACTACTGTATAACTGCTCGGATTCTCCAATACCTGTTTAATATCGGATGCATTCACTAATTCAATCAACTTGATCGGCGCATCGACTGCCGTCACCTGCTGACCTGCTACAATTTCAGCATCATTTCCAGTGCGAAACAATCGCAAAGTACCCTCAGTACCCTCAGCACTCTCAGTGGAAATCCAAGTGCCTGTCGCAATCAACCGATCCGTAGCAGCGGGACTGTTAACCTGCAACTGCGCCTCGGTTGGAACCGGCGGAACAAGCTTGGACATCTCCTGCGTAACGTAGGACATCCCAGAAGCATCACTGGAAACATCCTTAGCGGCCAAATCATTTATCATCATGATGGCTAACGGCAACATGATCAAAACACCGACCACCATAACGATTCCCTGCATGACGTCCGTCCAGACAACCGCGTGAAATCCGCCATAAGTCGTATAGATAATCACTGCGATACCAAACGCTAGCAGGCAAATTAAATACTCTGAATCCGTTCCCAAGAAACTCCAAGGTTCCATAACCGTATGAAAAAACTCAGCCGCTCGATGAAATATTTCAACATCACTGAGTAGTGTTTTGAGAATCATAGCGCCTGCTTTGAATTGCGCGACCAGATTGAATACCATGAAAAACACGATCAACACAACCGCCATCAGACCGAAGCGAGCGCTTTCAAAGCGATCGCGGAGGACATCTGGGACGGTAATCGAACCTGAAATTCTAGCAACTTGATTTATTCGTTTGCCGAGTAATCCCATCGTACAAATAGGCACGACGACATAGGCGCCAATCCATAACGCTAAAACCCAGCCATGCGAATATATTTTGGACGGAAAACCCGTAAAGCTTCCACCCGAGGCACTCGTTGCTGCAAAGGTCAATGCGAAAGCCCAAACTCCTAACCCACGACTGCCCAAAAAATACTCACTCAGAAAACTCTTGCCCTTGAGCATCTGATTGGAAAACGCAGCAATGCCGAAAACGGCAAGCGTGTAAAGCAAAAACGTGATGAGCGCGGCGTTGGAACCAGCGGCAAGTAATATTAATTCTGTGCTCGGCATAGTCATTAATTACCTTCCGCTTCGATGGCGGCCAATTCCTCAGGAGAAACTCCCAGATCATCGTTTTTCATATAAAAAAAACAAAACCAAACGGTGAACACGTCTGCCGCGATCCATGGCATCGCAATTCCCCAGACGACCCAAGACGGCATCCCTAATGTAATCGAAATATTTTCCGGATCGGCAACGTTATAACCATTCAAATAACAAAACGGTACGCACCAACAAAGTGCCACGAGCCATGCACAAAATATAATGACCGCTTCACGGCGCGAATTTACAAAGGTCGGATCTAGTTGATCCGTATACAATTCCATTTCATCGTTTTCCGATGGTGAGTCACTTGAGTCAATATGCATTTAGCAATGCCCCTTTTTAGTGGTAATCATCGTTCGTTTTCACCAGCGTTTTATTTCCTCCATCTTACCGCCTATAAACAGCACACCGCAACCACTCGCTTAAGATAGTCTTTCGACGTAAAATCAAAGGAACGCTATTTGTATTTTTGCACTCAACCATTTGAAGCAGTCACAGATTCACTTCCCATAAAGGAGCAAACCCGTGTCAACAGATACAGCTAAGATCATGGATGGCAAAGCAATCGCGCTCAAAATTCAAACCGAACTTGCCGATGAAACATCTCGGTTTATACAAAAAACGGGAGTAACTCCGTGTCTAGCAGCCGTTCTTGTAGGCGTGGATGCGGCAAGCGAAGTTTATGTGCGCAACAAACAACGCGCGTGCGAACGGGTCGGACTCAGTAGTCAACTTCATAAATTGTCAGCCGACACATCGCAACAATCATTGTTGGACCTAATTACAGAACTCAATAACGACTCCCAAGTACACGGAATTCTCGTTCAACTGCCACTACCCGCTGGACTCGACAGCACTCAAATCCTCGACAGTATTAACCCTCAAAAAGATGTCGATGCCTTTCACCCAGAAAACGTGGGGCTAATCTCTCAAGGACGTCCTAGATTCCTGCCTTGTACACCACACGGAGTCCAACAGCTATTGGACCGTTGCGGCATCGAACTCTCCGGAAAACACGTTGTTATTGTTGGGCGCAGCGAAATTGTGGGCAAACCCATGGCGATGTTACTCGTCAATCGCGATTCCACACGTGGTCCGCAAGCTGCCAACGCTACAGTCACAATCTGCCATAGCCGTACAACTGACTTGGCAGCAATAACGCGGACTGCTGATGTACTCATTGCGGCCATCGGCAAGGCAAATTTCATCACAGCGGATATGGTCCAACCTGGAGCAGTTGTTGTGGACGTCGGTATTAATCGAACCGCAGAGGGACTTGTCGGTGATGTTAATTTCGACGATGTCTCCACAGTTGCTCAACACATCACACCGGTACCTGGTGGAGTAGGACCGTTAACCGTCACTATGCTGATGCATAACACACTGACTGCCGCTCGTATCCAAACATCCAACGCGGCGGTAGAATAGTCTATTCCGTTGATATTCATATAGAACACAGGTCAAAAACAATATGTGCGAACAGGGGCCGATACCCAGTAACGTTGAAGTCTTCAAAAACAACAGCGATTATTTGCGCGGTGATATTGCTGAGGAACTCGTCGACGAAAATGCTTTTTTTGGAAAAGGTAGCATCCAGCTACTAAAACATCACGGTACTTATGAACAAGATGATCGTGATGTGCGCGGTCAAATTAGAAACGATGGTTCTAAGAAGCGATTTATTTATATGGTGCGAACTCGCATCCCCGGAGGTGTGCTAACAAGTAACCAACTACTTGCGGAATTAGACCTCTGTGATGAAGTTGGCAATTCCACGCTGCGAATCACCTCCAGGCAAGCATTGCAACTGCACGGCGTGGTTAAAGCAAATCTACATAAGACACTAAAAACAATTAATGATACGCAACTCACCACACTAGCTGCTTGTGGCGATGTCGCTCGTAATACCATGTGTTGTCCCGCTTCATACAATACAGACAAGCACCAAGAAATTCAGCGATTATCACAAGCTATCGCCGCACGCTTACAACCACAAACCAACTCCTATCACGAACTGTGGCTTACCGACACAGAATCTGGTGAAAAAGAACTTGTGGGTGGAGAAACAACAACTACGTCACTGACAGGGGACGGCGGAGATGCCATCGAACCGCTTTATGGAAAACAATATCTGCCGCGTAAATTTAAGATTGGTGTCGTATTGCCAGATGATAATTGCATCGACGTCTATACACATGATTTAGGATTAATCGCCGAAATCGACAATGATCAAGTGGTGGGATATAACGTACTCGTCGGCGGTGGCCAGGGTCGGACACCGAGTGCTAGTAAAACGTTTCCAGCACTCGGGAATAAATTATGCTTCGCCACTAAAGAGGACGTCCTCGATATCGTCCAAGCAGTTGTCGAAGTCCAACGCGATCACGGCAATCGCAGCGATCGTAAAGTCGCACGCTTAAAATATCTCATCCATGACTGGGGGATGGATAGGTTTAAATCTACTGTCGAACAATATCTCGGCACGACCCTCCAGCCAGCTACGGAAACAGATGTTGTTGAACACGACGACCATATGGGCTGGCATCCTCAAGGTGACAATCAATGGTTCTATGGATTAAATATTGAAAATGGTCGTATCCAAGATACGCAAGTATGCCAGTTAAAAACGGCGCTCCGCACAATCTGCCAACAACTAAAACCAGGTATTCACCTTACTGCCCATCAGAGTTTGTTGTTCACCAATATTGCTGAAGCCGATAAAGCCACACTGGAACAAATCCTTGTCAGCCACGGTGTCCGCCTGAGCGAAGAATATTCTAACGCTCGCCGTTGGTCGATGGCCTGCGTTGCTTGGCCAACATGTGGCTTATCCATCACTGAAAGTGAACGGGCACTGCCCGGCATGATTGACGAACTAGAGGTCGCTCTGGAGAACATGGGCCTTGCCGAGGAGCAGTTTACGCTAAGAATGACAGGATGCCCTAACGGTTGTGCCCGTCCCTATAATCCCGACATTGGTCTAGTAGGTCGCGCTAAAAACAAATACACCCTGTTCGTTGGCGGCACGCGTCTTGGAAACCGTTTAGCATTTATCCATCGGGATATGGTGCCTAGTGAAAATGTCGTTCCGGTGCTCGTCAAGCTGTTTAAGTTTTTCAAGACAGACCGACAACAAGATGAATCCTTTGGTGACTTTTGTAACCGTCAAGGTAATGACGCGCTGCTAACCTTTACTGACGCAACCGCATCCAATTAATCAAAGAGGCCTTCGGTAAGCGATGGATGCTATCATTTCAAGTCTACAAAACGATCGCGTTAAAGAACTTGTCCGTCTCCGAACACGCCAAGGCAGGCAACAACAACACCGATTCACAATTGATGGAATCCGAGAAATCAAACGAGCACTGCTGGCTGAATATACTTTTTTGGAAACATACTTCTGTGACGCGCGCTGTAGTTCCTCTGACCACATATTAATTGCGACGCTAACAAAACAAGGTGCAACAACGATAGAAGTGACGCCCAGTATCATGGACAAGATTGCCTATGGCCAACGAACCCTAGCCTTGATTGCCGTCGTAGAAATTCCTGATCCGATCGAGTTAGCATCGCTTGAAATGACCGAATCCGAGGTTGTATTTGTGCTCGAGGGGATTGAAAAGCCGGGAAATCTCGGCGCTATCGCACGGACCGCTGATGCTGCCGGCGTCGCCGCAATCATTCTCGCCGATGCGGAATGTGACCTGTGCAATCCGAATGCGATTCGGTCAAGCGCAGGAGCAATTTTTCACCTACCCGTCGTCCATGATACAACTCAACAGATTCAAAAGTGGTTACAGGGCAATCACTTTAACACATTTGCCACAATGGTAGACGGCAGTTGCTGTTACTCCGAAGTCAATCTAACAGGGCGGACGGCCATCGTGCTTGGTACCGAAGCGACGGGATTAACTGACCTGTGGAACTCGGCTAATAGCCAGGCTATTTCAGTGCCGATGTGTGGTGTTGGTGATAGCTTAAACGTCTCGACAACCGCGGCCATCTTAGCCTATGAATCTCAACGACAACGCCACGCCCATACCCAATCATGAAAATCTGTGGCTAAGATAATAAATGCTCCAAGAGGCGTTACGGGAAACGAATATATGTTCCGGCCCTCAATTGCAACGAGGGCTTGCCCAAGAGTTGCATTTCTCCCGTAGATCCGCCGGCGCTGCAGTGCCCAAAAATTCGATCGGCGAACATTGCCTCTAGGTCAGCAGCACCCAGTCCAACTGTGTGAGAAGTCAGCAACATAAAACTACGTTGCTGCTGCGTGAGTTCGCCGCAGTTGGCCAACAACTCCCCTAAATGTTGATTGATTTTCCAGACTTGATTTTTCGGACCATGCCCATAACTCGGTGGGTCAAGAATGACTGCGTGATACGTATTGCCGCGCTTTACCTCGCGTTGGCAAAACAGTTGTGCATCTTCTTGTATCCAGCGGATAGGAGCACCTTGCAACCCACTGATCTTAGCATTCTCTCGCGCGCGTTCCACAATGTTGCCCGCACTATCAATGTGCGTTACTTCAGCGCCGGCGACTGCGGCGGCCAAAGTGCTGCCACCGGTGTATCCAAACAAATTGAGCACTCGTATCGACTCGCCATACGCTTTAACGCCGCGCCGTACTTGCCGCATGATCCACGCCCAATTTTTCGCCTGCTCGGGGAACACTCCAATATGTCCAACTGGACTTAGCTGTAATCGCAACTTGAAATGTTCACCAAAACTAATCTCCCATGGTGGAAACTCGGCACCCGTTTTAGTGATCGATTTGAGATCTTCTGATTTTTCATTCGACCGATTAAGGGAATTTGTGTTGGCAGACCACTGTCCATCACCATCAGCGGATCGTTTGAATATGAGGTCAGCAGTTGCCCATAACGCCGGATCCGACTGTTGTTGTGAATCTGCCGTTGGAGCCTCGCGATCTAAAATCCATTTTCCAAATCGCTCCAACTTGCGGCCTGCTCCAAAGTCGAGTAGTTCATATTGATCCGTCGTGAATCCGGAAGTCGCCATCTAGAACCAATTTGATTTATGAGAAGAGAATAATTATTATGGGATCTGACGAGCGGCGGGATTGGGATTAAAAGCAGCGGGTTCATCTGGATCTTGAACTTCTACAGCCGGTGCATCCGCTGATCCATCATCGGGGATATAAGCCGCCGGAAGAACTAATGAAGAGGATGTGTTGCCAAACCTAAACTTATTGAAGTAGATCGCGTGTTCGGCATCAAGTGGTTGTTCCTTCGGGCGGAGCCATTTGGCTACATTAACTTTATCAAAATTAATGGCTGTTCCGGCAAATTTGGTTTGCCCGTGGACTGTTCCCCATTGGAGTGGTCCGGCACCAAAGATCCACATATCGTTGGATGTACTACGTGCGTATTCAACACCCGATTGCCAAATAGGCATCTTGGTTTTCGTTTCATAAATAAAGACCGAAATCTTAGCAATTCCCGCATTGTCATCTCGCTTGGCGATCGAAATCTCGGGAATGACCGGAACGGCAGGAGCATTGGGGATTAACGACGCCATGTTACCAAGTGTATTGTTACCTGGAATTCCATAAGTAATGGTTTGACTATCTGTTCCAAGGGCACCAACACGAGCCTCAATGATGTAGTCGGACTCACTTTTTGAATCGAGTAATTCGCAACCATGCGCAATTAACTGCTGTCGTAGTGAACTCACTATATATTGCGAACCGACAAATGGCCCGTAGGAAGATGTTTTAGCATTAATGAACTGCGTATCCAAGAATACTTTTTCACCAGCTACGGTGCTAAAATCCAAATCACCTATTGTTAAATCAACCGCGTTAGACATCAACAGTTGGTCTGTCCCTGTCTTGGACTTGGTCGTTCCACAGCCCGTAAAAAACAGGGTTGCAATAATGAGCAACAGAAACTGCAAGGGAAGGCAGGTGTGCGGCAGAAACTTTGCGCAGCGGGGAATCATCGTAATTTGCCTTTTTTGCAACGTATTTCCCCCTTCATTCTCTTCGTCGCAAGAGTATACGGAATTCAGAAATTGGGCTCTATACCGATTATTCGAAATGTGCACCAATCGGGGGGGGGATACACGAATGCGCGTATAAATATATCCATTTGGCTCAATTTCTACACTCGTACTATTTCGTGTCAATTAGTGGTTGAATCAATCCAATTGGAATTAATTTGCATTTACCAGCGATAAGAGATTTTCGACAGCGGCGCCAATATCCGATTGCCGCATTAAACTTTCACCCACAAGCATTGCATCGACACCTTGCTCAGCCAGCATAGCGACATCTTCCGGAGTGCGAATGCCACTTTCGGCCACTAACAAACACTCAACTGGCAATTCTGACTGCATCGCAATCGTATGCTGTAAATCCGTTTCAAAGGTATGAAGATTGCGATTATTCACGCCCACCAAGGTTGCCCCTAGATCTAGCACTCTTTGGCGATTATCGGCCGCGTAGAACTCAACCAAAGGAGTCATTTCCAACTCAATGACATAATTATAAAGTTGCTGCAATTCGGCGTCCGTGAGACATTCGGCGATGAGCAAAACTGCATCAGCACCAGCCACACGCGCTTCGAGAACTTGATATATGTCAACAATGAAATCTTTACGAAGAATAGGAAGTGAAACTGCCTCCCGAATCTGCGACAAATAATCAAGCTCCCCTTGAAAATACTCCTCATCGGTCAAGCAGCTAATACAGGTTGCTCCATGGTTTGCATAGGCGAGTGCTATTTCCACCGGATCAAAATCATTTCGAATCAACCCCGCCGAAGGTGACGCTTTCTTCACTTCTGCAATCAGCTTGATAACACCTGGAGCCGCCAAAGCAGCAAAAAAATCCCGTACTGGCGGTGCATCCGCGACTCGAACAAGTAATTCCTCAGCAGGCAAAGTCGCTTTGGCGCGCACAATTTCATCGCGTTTCGTTGCGACAATTTTGTCTAATACACTTTCCGATTTTGACACGTTATCTGCCTTCACGTTGGCGATATTGTTCTAAGAACAAAGCGGCCTGTTGTTCACCTAAAAACTGGCTTAATTTCCAGTAGGGCCGTTTACCTTGAACAAACCCTTGATGGGGTTTATTGGGCTGACCCTGGTACTTACAAATTTGACAGCTTGACATACTTTTCCGCAAGTCTGGTTTCCAAGGTGCATGACAGCGGCAACAATGTTCCGGAACTGTCCAATTTACGTTGTCACGCACACCGGCTGGACACAATTCAATCCTGATTTCAAAATCGTGTTTTACGCTAACCTGCAAAGCTGCGGTAAATAACTCCCACGCCAAATTAACTTGTGTGTCAGTAACAGACACCAATAGTTTTTCCATCACTTCCAATTGGATCTGTCGTTGTTGTAGCGATGGCGAATCGGGAATCCATAAGCCGTACCACGCGGGTCGAGTCGGGGCAAAATGCTTCGCGATACGCGAACTCAGTTCACGATTGTCGGACAAGATTTTATCGAGCAACTGCCGCAAATTGGTTGCGCCTAATACAATCGTTTCGCCAACGGGGTGTACGTGGATATTTGTTATGGGCATCAGTCCAAAACATCCAGCATTCGCCATTGGGTGCAAGTTTTTAATTGCATTAGCGGGACATTGTCCGCAAGTTTCAGCAATCGTCTCTAAATTCCCAAACGATTCCACGACATCGGCAATTCGAAAACCTAGTACATTATCTGAATCAACATCACATTGTTCAGCAGCGACACAGATGCCATCTAAGACACGTCCTTCACGAATTGCGGCTTCACAGACACGAACCGCACGTAAATGTCGTTCAACTCTATCGGGATTCTGCCACTGCGGAAAATCTTTGAGATTACAAGCAACAGCTAGCGTCCACCGCAGAAATTCGGGGGTCGAACTCTTCAGTTGCTCAACCACGTGCGCAAACCCTTTCAAGATCCAGGCGTTAGAGGCGACTAATGTTTAAAGTGCCTACAACCAGTGAAAATCATCGCGATCCCATGTGCGTTACATGCCTGGATGACGGCTTCATCACCACGAGAACCGCCGGGTTGAATGATCGCGATAACGCCCGCTGCGGCAGCAGATTCAATCGCATCCGGAAAAGGGAAAAATGCATCTGAAGAAAGGACGGCTCCGGTTGTTCGGTCACCCGCTTTTTCAATCGAAATATTCACGGCATCCACTCGGCTCATTTGTCCCGCTCCGGCGCCAACCACGGATTGATCACGACAAATGGCAATCGCATTGGATTTGATATGACGAACTATTTGCCAAGCAAATCGCAATTCATCTCGTAGCGAATCATCGGGGTGCGTTTCTGTCACCACTTCCCAAGTCGAATAGTCATCAGCAACCGTATCGGACTCTTGCACTAACATCCCGCCAGTGATTTGACGATAAATCAATTCCGTATCACGTTGATCAAGATTACCGACTTGCATCAATCGCACATTGTTACGCCACTTAGGTTTAGTCGTCAATATTCCAATCGCACCGGCTGAGAACTCGGGGGCAACGATGGCTTCGATGAACAATCCAGGTTCTGCCAACAATTCAGCCGTTTGTTCATCCACGACACGATTGAAACCCAACACACTACCGAAGGCACTGAGTGGGTCGCCAGCCATCGCTTTTTCCGTTGCCGCGTACAAGGATTCACCGACAGCGGCACCACAGGGGTTGTTATGTTTAATTACGCTGCATGCCGGATCAGTAAACGATTGGGCAATTTGCAGCGCTGCGTCAAGATCGAGCAAGTTATTATAGGACAACTCCTTACCGTTCAATTGGCGAGCCTGCACTAAGTTTGCGCCATGACTACCGGAGATTGAATATAACGCAGCTTCTTGATGTGGATTTTCACCATAGCGCAATTCCATTTTGAGTCGCAACCCAATATTATGATCTTGGGTAAATTGCGAAGTCTGTTCTGCTTCCGCAAAATAAGTGGCAATCGCTTGATCATATTGAGCGGTCATTGCGAAGGCGGCAGCGGCGAGTTGATAACGTGTTTCCAACGTGGTGGCTTGCTGCTCTTGAATTTCTTCAAGCACACTACTGTACTGCTGCGTACTGGTAACGACGGTCGTAAAGTGATGATTCTTAGCTGCTGCCCGAACCAAACTCGGACCACCAATATCAATTTGTTCGATTGCTTCGGCACGGGTTACATCTGCCCGCGCGATGGTTGCTGCGAAGGGATACAGGTTTACAACAACTAGTTCAAAAGTAGCTATGTCATGTTCTGCTAGTGAATCCATGTCATCTTCACGATCATGACGACAAAGAATCCCACCAAAAATCCGTGGGTGTAAGGTTTTCAAGCGGCCATCCATCATCTCGGGAAAACCGGTGTAGTCACTAACATCCAAAACGTCGATTCCGCTTTGTTCTAGATGACGGCGAGTTCCACCCGTGCTGTAGATTTCGACACCAGCGACTTCAAGCCCGCGAACAAAATCAACTAAACCAAGTTTATCACTAACGCTAATCAGCGCGCGTCGAACAGGAGGCGAGGACATATTCCAACAATTCCATACCGTAACGGCAAAAACAAACAACTAATCGTGAAAAGAGCAACCGCTCAGTGTCTGTTTTAAAACAGACGCACAACCAACGAGTTTGCAATGTGCGCAGGCAATGGTCAAGTAGGGGGAATTTGTGAGTGGCCGATATGATGATTTGTCAGAAACCGTACGAATTCGGCAATTGATTCTCTAATTACGGAACAGGGCCAATCCGCTACTACTCCATCTAACACAAATCAGGAAACGATATTTGCGGCCAGCCGCGACAGTTCGTTTTTTGGTTGTCAATCAATCACATTGTTATTTGAATGGATTGTTGTTTGCAGCGGGTGGTTTAGCGCCGCCGCCAAACGGATTCGCAGCGGGTGGTTTAGCGCCGCCGCCGCCAAACGGATTCGCAGCGGGTGGTTTAGCGCCCCCGCCAAATGGATTCACAACTGGCGGTGCAACCGGAGGCATCGGATTGGCTGGATCCATCGGATTGGCATTATTGTCATTGTCATCGACATCATCAGTCGCAACTTCATCGACATGTAACATGGGGAATTCACGATGGGTCTCGTGGATGCATTGGATAAGCCCGCTGCGAGTCCCCATATAGATACGGTCTGTAAACGCGTTCACCATTACAAAATCAATCTTACCGGCCGCTAAGCTTGTGTAGTGACCGCCGTTCTTGAGGTTAAGAACGATTAAGTTTCCGAGCCGATCTAAAGCATAAAGCCGTTCGCCGCTAGCCGAAACAATTTGAGTAATGTCGGGATGACTCCACTGAACATCACCAGTCTTCATACTCAAACAAAAGCAAGTTTTATTTCGGGAAATAACATACACTCGATCTTTTACAATAACCGGTTCTCGCACTAGTGACTCGCCGAGACTTTGACGCCAAATCGAGCGACCATCGCGTTCGTTAATACAATACACAAAACCATCAAGGCAATTCGCAACATACTGTCCAGGTTGCTGATAGGCTACTGGCGCAATCACTTTGCCGATCGTATCGACACGATACCACAGCTTGGGTCGTCCTGTGCCAGCAACGTAAACATTACCACGATCCGTGGACCAAGCAATGCTCTGATCACCAATCGCTGGTTGAGTCACAACTCGACCTGACGATGCTAATACATCTGGTGTCCAGTTAAATCGATCTAGATGATAATATTCGACACGATCTTGAATTGAAGGTACGAAAACATACTTGTTAACCATCACCGGCCCAGCACCCGGTAAGCTCTGAGTCATACGTTCTTGGACAACACCGCCATCAGCATTTCGTAACACAAACATACGAACACCCGTTACAACAACTGTGTATTCATCGTTTGTACAAACGCCCACAGCGGGATGACGAGGATTCCCAACATGGGTCGTCCAATACACCTGTCCCGTTTCACCATTAACAAGTGTAACATCGCCACGGTCCGAAAGCATCGATAGATAGATTTTGGGCACGGAATGTTCAATTAAGTCGGCACCACCGCCAAGCTTGAGCCGAAATGCATTAGCGTTGATTTTTGCTTGTTCTCGGCCTAGGGGGCGTCCAAAGCTATCAAGGTCTTTGTCTGAAAAAACATAAGAGTCGTCGTCTTGTGTGACTTCGTAGGACCAATCAGCTTCGGCATCATTCACGTGCAAATAGACATCTAAAATGCTATTGGAATACGGATTCATCGGGACCTGCAAATACCAAGCCCGCTCCAAGCCTAAACTACGAGCCGCGTTGTGAGTAATCAAACCATTGGTGCGAAGTTGACCGTAAAGAGGAGTACCGAATAGTAACAGCATGCTCAATGTCAGAGTGCTGATTATACGCATATCATTGTTCCGTTAGATTAGAGGCTTGATCGTTACGATCTTTTGCATCCGGTACGTGCAATCATCTACAGCGTACACCCATCATACATTTATCATAGTGTTGAACGGTAAAAAATCTAGCTTCATCTTCACCAACTCTGACTATGGTTACCTATCGTTATACTCGCCTAATACAGCATCATTTCTCCATAATTGCCGTTAATCTTTACGTTAAATGGGAAAAAATGTCGGTCAAACCTAACCAAACGTCATAGTCCTACCCTAGAAATACAACGGACTAGCAAATTAATGTCCACCAGCGTTTTTGTTATTAGTGCAAACACTCCGCAACACAGGGCTATAGACCAACTCGTAAAGTACCCTTAAATTAAATATCTATCTCAAAGGTGAACATTGATAGATAAATGGTTTCCGCCGGACAGTTTCGTCGCATCCTACTAGCAACTGTGAAATACCCCGCATGAAGGTAAGTGAACTTAATTCAGATGAATTAACGGCACTCGAACAAGTGCTGGGGTACCTCAACTTCTCCGCTGGCACTCAAGACCCTCGTTTCTATAACAACCTAAACCTCATCTGGAAAAAGCTTACAGCAGTTTATCCAGAAGAAACTTGGACCCGTTTATACGACTTCCTCTTTGAAGCCATCGATCACCTATCACAACAGAACGATGCCTTCACCAACAACGATCAATCTCGAATCGTTATTGAAACGACGTTCGACCAATTGCTGCGAACGTATTTCATGTTTCATCAGGATTTACTTTTCCATCAATCCGAGATTCAACTATTCAATTCGTATTTTATTGGCCGCGCATTTGATTTAGTGCTAAGTCAGGGACCCGATTTCGAACACCTCAACACTGAAACGTTACTACGGCAATTCAATGACTTCATTGGCTATCGTCCTGTGGCCACTTTAGAATCCCAGAAGATCCAACCCTACACCCACGAATGGTTACGACCCGTTCCGCTTTACATTCAAGGCAGCGGGGCTTGTGAGGGGCCCTACCAGCGCGTAATTGACAAGACAGTCAAACTCTTGGCGGAAACTGATGAAGAGTTATTGCGCGAAGCCTGTTTGGACACAAACAACCTCAAGGAAATCGCTTTCGATCCGCGATCCTACGATTTCGACCATCCGGCTAACAAACGGCCGAACCACCATTTTGGCATGTGGGACCCACATCATATCGATCAACAAGGATGCTACGATCGGTTTGTCATCCAAAAGGTCACTCTCGATGCATTGATGCAAAGGCAAATAGATCGTCCAGACTTAGATGCTGACGAAGCTTTGTTTGAAGCGGCGGCTGTCCTGGCCGGTACGATATTGATGTCTTCAGGAATCAATGGCTGGGGCCCCAGTTGTCATGACTCCTCAATCACATTGGCGAGTCTCATGCCACAAATTGCCAACTACCGCGATCGCTTTTATCGGGACCTATTACAGCGAACGGATCGTGTACATCGTGACCGGTTGGCAGCGGAAACATTGATTCGCCATCAACCCTTCGGTGCCGCTCGACAACACCTCAATGCCCAACTAACAGAAACCCGCGCCCATCAACTCGAACATATTCACCTCGGTCAAATATTTGCCTTTATGGGGCACCACGATGCTGCTCATGAAAAAGCCAGCCTCGTACCAGTGCCTTCGGCTCGATTTCGTTGCCGAATTGCCTGCCAACTGGACCAATCTCTACAGGCGATCGAAAAGAATAACCTATCGGATGCCGCTGATATCGCTGGATCGATTTTTTACCTTATTCAACGCGGCATACAGTGTGGCGCCTTTGCCGACCCTTGGAATATCCTCGGATTTGATTGCCAATTTAGTCTGTTTCCAGCCTTAGAAAACAGTGTTCACGACCACCGCATTGATGAACTCGTATTAATTGTAGAGCAATTCTTTGCACTACTAGCTCGAACATGGAGTGAAGCAGCCGCAAAAGATAATCAAGTTCTGTGTCAACGTATCGATGAACATTTTCAAGAAGCCGCACAGTGGTGGCATAAATACGCGGCACATCAAGTGACGGCTATTCACGCCGCCGACCCAAACGCGTTATACGATGCAGCGTCACATGTAGCCGAGGCTTTAAATTTGTGGCATAAGGGCGGGGCCGAAGCTGGGAATGTGAAATTCTGGGCACCCTACGCCCAAATATTTGATTCTCCCAAAGCCTATTCACTCGTCATCCATTCTTTACTTGAACACGGTGACCATGTTGCCTCAATGGCGCTACTGATTCACTGGCTAAGTGAAGCCGACCGAATTCCGCTAGAACAAAATGACTCTTCCTTCTATATCCTGACACGACGTTGGCTACTCGATGTCATTGGCAACTCCGATCTGCACACCGATATAGACGAGCAAGCCAACACTGTGGCCGAAGAATGGAACCTCGTACGCAAGCTGTTCGATTACTTCGAAGCAAATTCCGAAGATTATTGGACCGTCCCCGAATTCAACCGTGGCAATGCGGACAGGCCACAAGATGAATTTGACGGCGAATTAGAAAGTGACGAACAGGACGAACAGAACATCTTCAGTGCTGCCTACGAAAATGTTTCCTACCGTGACTCCACGGATGATGGGATGGAAGGTGAGATCTTTGATAACTCTGATCCAGACCACAGTGAATTGCTTCATCTAGGCGAACAAATCGATCGGCGTTTAGCGTTTCACGATAGCTTGGCAAGCCTCTGGAAAATCGCGGGCCTCAGTCAAGCCATTAGTATTCGCCACGACGAAAAGACAGACCCACAGCTAATCGTAGATAGCTTACAAACAATCACGAACTGGTCTAAGCGACTCGCCGAAAACCGCCAGAAGCTAGAAGAGCTCATTGAATCTATTGGGGGGCACGTCATTCCTGCTCCGGTTGGTGACTTCGAGTCAATGACGCAATATGATCGGCATCGAGTCACGCTGGAATCATTGACGGAACGTGTTATCGCCACGACGATCGAAGTTACCGATACCAAACGAATTTTGGATTCCGTGATTATCTATCTGCAGCAAAAGCTCGATTTGGATATTTCTGATTCTCCCATTGTTGAATTTGAAGAAGTCACGTCTCGTATTTTTGCGGCGTTGATCCAAGGAAACCAAAGTGGTTTACGGGAACACTGGGACCTGCTCATCGACGGATTTTCCCAACTTCCCTTACTGTATGTTCCACTGTCCAAAGGTGGCCAACCATGCGACATCGTCAATAGTCGCATCCGTCAACGGACCATCTCAGACCTGCTGCTGTGGCTGCCGCGTTTAGGCCTGATCCATGAAACATGCCATCTACTTGAAACCGCTAGCGCCATGGAACGCCAACATCCCGTGGGCTTGGGCGCCGTCACTGAATTTGACGAACTGTTTAATATCGGCTATCAAGCCATTGTTGAATGCTTGATTGCATCGTGTTCCATCTGGGACACCGGCAATGTTAAAACAGGGAAGGATCTCGAAACGGCAAGCAAGGAATCGACCGTGGACACTAGCGACGAAACCCCCATGTCAGCAATCTCCGGCGACGATACAGTGGCAACTCAATTAGTGCAATCACTCGAGCAAATCACCGAGTCGATGCTGAGCAACTGGCTCGCCCATAGCCAAACCCTACGGTTATCCGTCTTAGAACGAATCAACAACACCTCTATGTGGAAGGCGACGGTTGCGTTTATTGAAACCTATGGCAGCGATCTTTTTACGCAACAATTCCTAGCGATGGGCAATATTCGGGGCATTCTGCTACAAGGCGTTGAAAACTGGCTGACAGCGATCTGCGACGAACCACAGATCAATTTCAAGCTATGTGATGATCTAACTTCCACAGTTACTATGGATGAAACAACTGCTCTACTGTCACTCATCTTAGAATCCATCGTTGAAAACTATAACGAATATAGAGACTACAATAGCACCACAACCCAAAGTGATCATGGTGAAATGCTGTACATGCTGTTGGACTTTCTGCGACTACGAACACGCTATGATCGCATCTGCTGGAACTTGCGGCCCGTCATTCAAGCTCACCAACTTTTGACGTTGCACGAAAAAACCTCGGCTGCGCTATTGTGGCGCGAAAGTCTCATCCAACGCATTCAAGAAGAAGCCAATATGTTTCTTGGTAGACTTGAAAAACTACAACAACAATACTCCATGAAAATGCGGACCGTTGCCAATCGCATTGGAGAGCAGTTTACACATTCAATGCATATTGATTTTTTGCGATCTCTCGTTGAACCAGCACTCGAAGAAAGTCAACACCCTGACCAACCACGCATAGCCTTCGATCAGCTGCTCGCAGAAACAAACGCACTTACGGAAATATCCTCTGGCTCTGGAATTGAGGTGCCAAGTTGGATTGTCGCATTAGAAGAAGAAATCGAACTGCTGCGATATCCCGATTACGTACGGTACGATGAAAAACGAATTCGCGATGTCATACCGCAGAAACTGCTGTCCATCGAGGAAGTCGACCAACAGTTGCAATTGTGGTTAAAGCAACAATAGACGCGTCACAATAATTCGGGCCAAATACTGTCACTCACCAGTAACCCTTCTTCGGTTAATCGCAAATAATCGTCGTGCCAAGCCAACAATCCAAGCTGCACGCACCGATCAAGCTGCACACCACCTAAAGTCATCAAGTCAAAACCCGTGGTTGATTTGAACCAAGCGGGTGTGATACCGCTCAATCGTCTCAATGCAAAAACCAAAACCTCGCGGGCCCGTTCGCTATCCTGCACTTGCTCGGACTCTGCAACCACCGATTCACCCGCTGCAATCTTCTTTAGATAGGTAATCGTACTACGGTGGTTGACCTCACGGCGACCGTCGATATAGCGAGCGGCTCCAGGGCCCGCTGCATAATACGGTGCACCCAACCAATACGTTTCATTGTGGCGACAATAGAATCCAGGTAATGCAAAGTTGGATACTTCGTAATGTTCGTACCCTTGACTTTGTAGTTTGTGCCGTGCTAACAGATACATCTCTCGCTGTACCTCTTCGCTCAGTAACTCAAAATCACCCCGCTGCAACCGACCAAAAAAAGAAGACCCTTTTTCAATCGTTAATCCATAGATGGAAATGTGATTCGGTTTTAAATTCAATAACTGCTCGACGTCCTTTTCCCATTGCAACACCGTTTCCCCCGGGGTGCCAAAAATCAGATCCATCGATACTGCATCAATTTTTTTACGTAACAGTTCAAAACTATTTTTCAAACATATCTCATTATGATCACGTTCGAGCCATTTTAATTTCGAGCGTTCGAAGGATTGCCCACCCAAACTGACTCGATTGACACCCTCGGCACACAAAAGATCGACTAAGTGTGCATCAATATCCGCTGGATTCGCTTCCAACGAAAATTCACCTTCCGCCGTTAAGGGAAACCAATGGCAGACTAACTTTAATAACTGTTGTAAGTGTTCATGGGAAAGCTCGGTCGGAGTGCCGCCACCGATAAACAGAGTATCTACCGGGCGGGGAGTTTGCAGCAGGGACAGTTCTTGGCCAAGTGCTTCAATATATTTAGCATGTAAATCGGATCGCCCAGCAATCAGCGTGAAATTACAATATCCACAACGATGTCGGCAAAATGGGACATGAATATAAGCCGACCGTGCCGTGTGCGTTTTAGCAACGGTTTGATCATCTAGTTCGCTATCCATCTACGCAAACCCTTTACTCAAAACCCAGTACATCACAGCCACAAATGCAGACGACCGTCAAATAATCCTGGCAACGCCTTCTCCACCGTGCGGCGAATAAAGCTATCGGAGTAGCGAGTGCTAAAGTGGGCTGCGATAACAACTTCATTTTCAAATCGATCCTGTCGTTCGATAAAATCACTTAGGTGCATGTGCCCGTTTTTTTTGATTTTTTCTTTACTATGATTGGCCGCTACAAATGTCATTTCGGTAATTAATATTTTGGCCTGATACAACTCGGGCATATTGTCCAACCCAGCAACTGTTGTATCACCGGTGTATCCCAAAATCGGTACTCGTTGTTCGGCCGATACCTCAATACCATCTTGCCGCAAATCGCGGATCGTCTGGCCATCAATGCCTTGAAATTGTTCTTTGAGCTTATTTTTTCGATGCCACACAAGAAAGCTGAGGGCGGGGACCGTATGCTCACTCTTACCAACCTGAACAACATATTCTCGATTCAATTCAATTTCATCACCGGGTTGCACGGCAACAAACTTACAAGGTAGTTTGCCACGATCTAATCTTGTGAATGCGTTAAGCATATCATTCAGCGGCCCAATCGCGAGGCCTGGCAAGTAGATGGTCGGTGGCTCCATTTTCATCATCCGTCGACGCGCAAGATATACAGGTAACGCGGCGATATGATCCATGTGAGTATGGCTAATAAACCAATTGGGTGTGCCCATAAAATCCCACGGTTGAGCACCAAGATCAAAACCTAGTTTTAGCTCGGGTATACGCCAGTAAGTCTGCACCGCAGCACGAGAATAACCTTCGATGGTTAAACCAGCGTGTGATAATTTTTTAAGAGGAAGATTTTTTACCATGACGCAATTGATCTTAGCCGTAAAAACATTTCTGACCTATCCCCCCCTTCACGATCCCCAAGAATTAGGGATGTTAACGCATTTTAGTCGGCATATCTTCAGAAACCACTTGTTTGCCGTCATATTGATCCACGTTCGCTAAATCAATCTCATCTCGGAACAACTCACCGCGCTCTAGCCAAATGTCACCTCCGACACCAACTTGATGAGCATGCACTCCATGATGACGCACTAATTCCAAAATCGAAAGGAACATACCAATCAACGCCGATTTGTGCATCCCCATCTGAAAGAATTCAGAGAGGCTGACATGACCGTCGCGAACAATCCGCCTATGCATTTGGGTCAAATAGACATGCATCGGTGTCTCATCAAACACAATCGTCTCCGGTTTTTCCACTTCTATGTCTTTGAGAATCCGACCCATCGCGCTCACAAGATCCCATAATTCAACATCTTGAATCGGTTGCTGGGTAACATCCACTTTCCGCGTTGGCAAATCATTAGTCAGACGGATGTGATGTTTCTGCCAGACTCGTGATTGATCTTCTAGCACCGCCGCAGCATCCCTGAACGTCTTGTATTCCAGTAACCGCTGGACTAACTCGTCGCGAGGATCGTCAATTTCTTCCTCGGGTTCTTCCATCCGCGGTAATACCATCCGCGATTTGATCTCAGTCAAAGTGCTGGCCAAATCTAGAAAATCGCCGACGGCGTTGATGTCTAGCTGTTCAATTATTTCAAGGAATTCAAGGTACTGTTCGAGAACGTCGGCAACCGGAAGATCAACGACAGCAACTTCATGTTTGCGCACTAGATATAACAACAGATCCATCGGGCCCTTAAAGCTGTCTAAATCTATTCGAAAATCGTCGGCTATTTGAGCCATTTTGATACACTTTCAGACAAATCATGCAAACAACAAGACGCAATCCTAACCGGAAAACCATTAGGATTCGAGAGCAATCATTTATTATCACCACACGGCCCAGTATTGCCAAAAATTAGAGTTGATAATCTCAAAATGGGTTGATTTGCGAATAAATGCTCTTTATCGCGAAATTTGAGCGTCAAAAATAATTTTTTCTTTGCCGAGACAGCTAAATTTTACATAACTTTTGTACTTTCACGGTGTTTAAAACACCGATGTGCGCATTAGACCGTTGATTATCTATTAATCAGTGCTCAATGCTGTGAACTTTTGTTATGCAACAGGGGCTGCGCGATGATCGAAATTAAACATTATGAAACACACGAAATACTTCTTCGTATCGATGAAGAAGTACTTGATGGGTATCATTTAGATAACGCCAAATTAGCAGGTGCCGATCTTTCAAATATGCAATTCCCCGGAGTGACATTTCGCAACGCTGATCTCCGCGACGCTAACTTTGAGAATTCAAATCTCGAAGGAGCAATTCTTAAAAGCGCCGATTTGACTCGCTGCAATTTTAAAAATGCAAATTTACAGTACGCCGACCTAACAGATTCGTATCTTGATAATGCCATCCTCACCGAGGCTGACTGTTCACACGCTGTTCTACGATATACTAAACTAACGGATGCCGAATGCTCGGGTGCTATATTTATACGAGCTGACATGAGCTTGATTAATCTGACAGGCTCAAATTGCAACGATGCAAATTTAGCTCACGCTGATCTACGCGGAGCAAACATGTCAACATCGAATTTTAACGGTGCGAACTTGACTGGTGCAAATTTACTCGATGCCAAGATGGCCAACATACAGATGGCGGGCGTTCGTATGGAAAATGCCATTGGTCCACACGGCCAAGTCATCACGCCACCTAAAATCGTGGTTTCAAGATCACGCTGGTGGGAATTCTGGAAATAAATTCCAGTGAATAAAACAAACTCTATTCGTCGTCTCCGTCGCCCTCCTCCTTGACCTTTTTCTTGCGCTTAAGCGCTACCTTTTCGACTCGCACTTTAGGCAAACCCAGTGGTGAATCGCCCAAGTTTGGTCAAACGTTCTGCACGCGTTAATACATTGCGATTACTAATACTTCCACGAGCAACTCGTAAACTCTTATCAATTGTCATTTTTTCGACCTTAAAACCCGCTTGGGCGGTTCGTCATTGAACGCCACAAAAAAACAGTTACCTTTTGAACTCCTAATTATAAAACCACACAAGAACTTGGGCAACAGCCAAAAAACCCTATTTTGAGGTTTCGTGCAGGAACTCCCTCTAATAAAACACTACTCGGCATCTTCTTTCGTTAAGCCATCGATTGCCCGAAGAAAATCATTCACTGTCTGGTAACGCTTTGCCGGATCAACAGCTAAGCATGTCATAATTGCCGCGGCAAGTGTGGGGTGGAGTTTTGAGCGGTACTTGAGAATGTCCTCAGGTGGTATCGTGTCGTGGGTCAATGCCGCGAGACCCGTGTTATCACTACTCGGCCAAGGCAATTGAAACGTACACAATTGATAAAACGATACGCCCATTGCAAAAATATCAACGCGATGATCCGTCCATTTGCGCCGAATAATTTCCGGTGCCATATACAACGGGGTGCCCGTACGATTACCCGGTTGATGAAAAGATTTTTCATCCGGCAACGATAGCCCAAAGTCAAATAACTTCGCCGATTGACAATCTCGGCTGCAAATATAGTTGCGTGGGCAGATATCTCGATGGATAAATCCTGCCTCATGTACCGCCGCTAACGCCTCAGCCATCTGTCGCAGTAAGTTTAAACGTCGTCCTTCCAGCATCGAATCTTGATCATAGATCATCGTGTGCATCCCATTGCCCTTGAGGAATTCCATAACCATATAGGATTCCCCGTCCGTCGTAGTGCCGTATTCATAAGTTTTCACGACATATGGATGTTCTATTTGAACCGCAATCTTTCCTTCCGATGGTTTTTTTAACGTCTTGAATCGTTTTTCAAACAACCCCGTTTTATTCGAATCGGCAATCTTCAGGCCAATGATATGGTCCGTGTCTCGATCGCGAGCCATATAGAAGGTGGACATCGTCCCAGATACGGACTTGCGTTTTACTTCAAAACGTTTTTTAATGTTTACGTTTTTTCGGAAAACGACTTCTCGACCGTCACTCATGTCTTTTTGCCATGGTAACAGAGCTTTGATGCTATCAAATAACCCCATGTCTTGATGATACCTTCTATACTTGCTCAAGCACTCGGACGCCTAGAATGCGAGTGCAACACTGCAAAGGAAACCCTTGGAAATATACAATATACAAGTGACACAACGGGCTTGTGCTGACTCGCCGTTTATTTGCCACAATAGTCAATAACACCAGCAATTTCACTCTTTAAACGACTTCGCGACACGATGCGATCAATATAACCGTGCTCAAGTAAGAATTCACTGGTTTGAAATCCTTCGGGCAATTCAATTCCAATCGTCGCTTTAATAGTACGAGGCCCCGCAAACCCAATCAAGGCACGAGGTTCCGCAAAACAAATGTCTCCCAGAGCGGCGAAACTTGCGGCAACACCACCCATTGTCGGATTAGTCAATACAGAGATAAAGAGCCCGCCTGCTGTGTCGAACCGACCTAAAGCCGCTGAGACCTTGGCCATCTGCATCAACGACAATATCCCTTCGTGCATACGCGCACCACCCCCAGAACCACTGATTATAATTAACGGTAACTGTTGCTCCGTCGCACGCTCGATTAATCGAGTCAACCGTTCTCCTACAACCGAACCCATACTACCCATAATAAAAGCAGAATCCGTAATTCCGATTGCTACACGACGAGCACGAATCATGCCGGTTCCAGTCAATGCGGCGTCACTCAATCCGGTTCTTTTTTGCTCAGCAACTAAACGGTCGACGTATTTCTTTTTATCTTCGAATTCCAACGGATCCGTTGGCATCAGATCAGCATCCAATTCTTCGAACGTACCCGTATCTAAGACTTGGATGATGCGCTGCTGTGCTGAAACATAAAAATGGTGTTCACATTCTGGACAAACCCCCAAACGCTCTTCAATCGTTTGCTTATAGATAGTTTGTTGACATCCAGGACACTTCACCCACAGTCCTTCAGGGACTCCGCGCTTCTGTCGTTTTTCAGTTTCTGCACTACTCGCCATCAAACTATCCACAGATTTTTTGGTTGGTATGACTTCAATACACTACGTTTTGAAAATTTTGAATCGCTACTGCTTGCAAACACGAACGCATCAGTAACATCGCCCACAAAAAAAATACCTTAGCATATCTTAACATTTGTAAACTAGCACGCCGGATTGAACCATACCCTAAAAGCATAAAAGGGCCTGATTCATTGCCCCATAATTGCAAAAAACCCTTAATATGAGCCCTCTCGGCTGCCCAAGTCGTTTAACTCAGTCATGGCAGCAGAATAGCTCGGTTGACAAAAAATACCGGATCCCACGACCATCCAAGTTGCGCCGCTTTGACGACAGCGACCAATAGTTTCCGTGTTGACCCCGCCGTCGACCTCCAAAATAAACTCGAGACTCCGCTCGGCACGTAACTGCACTAATTGTTCCATTTTCTCTAAAGCAACCGGATTAAATGCTTGACCACCAAATCCCGCATCAACACTCATCACTAAAACTAAATCGCAGAATTCGAGGGCGTCTTCTATCTCTGCGATAGGAGTACTGGGGTTAAGAGTGATACCGCTGGCCATACCCAACGAACGGATTTCCTGAACCACGTCCACTGCTGAGTCACACGCCTCAACATGGACAGTCAATAAGTCCGCCCCCGCTTCACTGAATTGAGTAAGGTATTGCTCTGGGTGAGTAATCATCAAATGCACATCTAGCGGCAACTCGGTATGGTCACGGATACCCTTTACGACCGGTAAGCCATAAGACAAATTCGGAACAAAGACACCATCCATCACATCCAAGTGTAAAGCCTCAACACCTGCTTGTTCGAGTTGGCATAGTTCATTTTTTAGATCACCAAAATCACACAGTAATAGAGACGGCAACACCAATGGTCGTGGGTCTGCTGAATTGCGTAACTTGAGGATCTTGTCGCGTTGACTCATAAAAGAGTGCTCTTTCTATTCCCAATGAACACACGAGTGGTTACCACTGATGATCTAAAATCAATGCCTGGGGTAAATCGTCAATGTGTTCTAATCCAAAGACATTTAGGAAACGTTCCGTCGTATAGTATATCGATTTACGCGGCTTTTCGTCTAACCGCTCAAGCCGTAAAATTTCTCGTCGAACCAATTCTCTCAGAATAGACTGACTCGGGCGGTCACGCATCTCGTCGATTTCATTTCGACTTATTCCTTGATTATAAGCTACGATTGCCAAAACATCGATTGCCGCCTGCGACAGACGCTTTTCCCGAATCTCGCCATAAAAACGCTCTCGTAAACTATGAAATTCCTCACGCAACGCCAGCACATATCCTTTGCCGACAGTTGTAATATGTAGTGCTGAATTCTGATCGTCATAGGTCGCATTCAAATCTTTCACCAACTCATGTATTTCACGCGTCGTCACACCGCGCATCATGCCAGCGACATTCTTAGCAATCAATGGTTCACCTGTCGGATGCCCCACAAACAACATCGACTCCAAAATCGACTTTGGTGTCAAATCTGCGCTATCGATTTCCTCTGGTGCCACTAATGTCACCGCTTCCTGAGAAATGGAGTCGTCTGTCGCATCATCGATATCCGAATTATCTTCAGGGACACCTGCATATGGGCTTTCGCCCTCAGATACTAATTGCGCATAAACATCGCTCAGTTCATCCAGCGATGCGCCCGTGTGGTCACTGCCCTGATAGAACTCATTAAGCCCCATTTGATCAGGATCAACCGGCATTGCCCGCTGGGCCAACCTATCTTGCTGGTCCTTTTGTTCCGCATCTATAGAATCCTCATTTTGCATGGCAATACTATAGGAATTCGCATCGCTTCACCACAAGGTCGAAAGAACATTTGTGGCCTCAGTTTACCCGCTACAGACCCAGCAGGGTGTTTCCGATCGAGGTAATAGGTGTATTAAATGGTCCCTATTGCCGCGCACCAACCTCTTGCTTCATAAACGCTAATGCATCTCGAGCTAACTGTTCTTCGGAGTCATACATCCGCCGCCAAATCTTCGTGGCCGCAGCAATCTCCGGTAATGCTAGACCGAAAGCTTCGACAACCATCCAACCGTCATAGCCAACTTCCATTAATGTGTCAAAGTTCTCTTGCCAATTCACGTTTCCAGTGCCAGGTGTACTGCGATCGTTCTCCGAGATATGAACATGCGTTAATACGTCTTGGCAGGAACGAATCGCTGCGGCAATATTTTTTTCTTCAATATTACTGTGAAAGGTGTCGTACATCATGCGACAATTCGGGTGGTCGACTTCACGGACGAATCTAGCGGCATCACTGTGCGTGTTGAGCAAATATGTTTCAAAGCGGTTCAAACATTCAACGCCTAACATAACTCCAACGCTACCAGCATGTTCGGCAACTTGCCGCATACTATCCACACCCCATTTCCATTCATCTTCAGTCGGCCCCGCACCACTGAAAATACCCAACGCTGAATGATACGGCCCCACTAGGTTCTGTGCGCCCACCGCCGCGGCATTATCTAACGCTTCCTTGTTGTTTGCCACACCTAATGCACGAACTGTCGGGTCTGAACTTATCGGATTGTCTTCCTCGCCTCGAACCGTAACAATTGTGCGTTCCAGACCAATCGAATCTAGCCGCTCACCCCATTTTATATGCAAGTCTAAGTCATAAGCAAACAACGGCAATTCAACTCCGTCGTATCCCATCTCTTTCAACGATTCCACAACGGGAATCATGTCGTCGTTCATCTCGCCTGTCCATAACAGCAGGTTCATTCCATATTTCATCGTTCACTCTCCTTCGAGTTCATTAAATGTTCGTCGTTTGTATTGTATCAGGACTTAATAATTCATGTTGCAG
>LWDU01034818.1_pt1 | contig 72917 bp, 66 predicted proteins | sample 727161 | NCBI WGS metagenome assembly LWDU01 (sample SAMN04566230, study PRJNA314399) | hydrothermal vent metagenome | isolation source: deep sea hydrothermal plume seawater | place: Mexico: Gulf of California, Guaymas Basin | collected 2004-07-11 | reverse complement strand
TTGTAATGGAAACATTTTTTCTAAAACCTAAAACATTTGATTTTTATATTGCAATGGATCCTTCTCTTTGGTGGAACAATCACTATTTAGTAAAAAATTCGAATACATTTTTGACAAACTTTCCAAATAAGGATATTAAACTTTGGTTTGCTGGTTCAAGTGCAGAGGATATTTCCAAATATACTAACAGCCTAGCAAAAACTTTAAAGAATGATGCACCCAAAAAATTAATTTGGAAATACTCAGATGAAACAAACGAAAAACATAATACAATATTCCGAGCGACAAAAGAAAAAGCATTGACTTGGATATTAAATTTGAAAGGTTGAAGAAGATAATCCTTATGAATTAGTATTTCATCAGGTAAAAAATAAATGTAAATTTTCTAAAATTCTTATATTTAGATTATGAAAAAACAGGTTCTTTTAGTTTTTGTAGTTGTTCTTGTACTTATTCAATTTATTAAAGTTGAAAAAAATGAATCTTCGGATTTATCCTATGAGATCTCCAACAACTATCCTGTATCAAATGAGTTGAGTCAATTATTGAAAGTATCTTGTTACGATTGCCATTCAAATAACACTCTCTATCCTTGGTATTCGAAAATACAACCGGTTGCTTGGTGGTTAGATCACCACGTTCAAGATGGTAAAAAACATTTAAACTTTTCTGAGTTTACTAAAAGTAGAATTGCAGTTCAAAATCACAAATTTGAAGAGATTATAGAAATGGTAGAGGATAAGGAAATGCCTTTACCTTCCTATACATATGTGGGATTACATCCTGAAGCTAACTTAACTGATAAACAAAGAGAGTTAATTGTTGATTGGGGTAAGAATCAAATGAGTTATTTAAAAGCAAATTTCCCAGAAGACAGTTTAGTTTTTAGAAGATAATTTTACATTTTAAAATTATTGTAAATTGTAGGTATGAAAAAACTAATTATACTATTACTGTTTATTCCACTTGTTTCTTTTGGGCAACTTACATATGAAGTAGATTGGGAAACTGTCGCAAAAATTCGTGAAGAAGGTTTTCAGCGTTCTGAAATTGCTAATACTTTATCTTATATGACAGATGTGCTAGGAGCCCGTCTAACTAATTCAGAAGATATGAGGCGTGCCCAAGATTGGGCAGTTAAAGAGATGAAGCGCATTGGGTTAAAAAATACTAAAATTGAACCCTTCATGGATTATGGAGTTAGTTGGGACAATGAATATTTTTCTCTTCATCTCTTAGAACCAGATCAGCAAGTAATGGTTGGTTATCCAATAGCACATACTCCAGGGATAGATGGTAGAAAAAAATTATCAGTTAGTCTTGTTGAAATAAAAACTAAATCTGATTTAAAAAAGTATAGAGGTAAACTTAGAGGGAAAGCTGTTTTAGCTACGCCACCACCAAAAATTGATTTAGATAGATATAGGAAGGGTACTCCTCGATATACTGATAGTGAATTATTTGAGATTTCACAAAAACCATTTCCAAAGGAACCAGGAGGACCTCGCCCTCCATCTAATCCTGATTTAGTTTCAGCAATTGAAAGAAATTCTTTTTTTAAAGATGAAGGCGTAATAGCAATATTAGAATCGCACAGCGGATGGATTGCAGCGGTTAGAGGGTTCGCTCGCCCAGGTGCTAAGCAAGACAAATGGGGACGTGAAGAAACATTAGATCATTTGCCAATTGTTGCTGTTACACCTGAACACTATAATAGGATGGTTCGTATTGCAAAAAGAGACATTCCAATAAAAATAGAGTTAGAAATAAAAAATAAAATTGGTAAAAATAGGAGAAAAGCCCGAAATACGATAGGTGAAATCCCAGGGACAGATCTTAAAGATGAAGTAGTTATGTTAGGCGCTCATATTGATACGTGGCATGCTAGTCCAAACGCGAGTGATAATACTTCAGGTGTAGCTGTAATGTTAGAAGCCATGCGTATATTAAAAGCAATTGATGCCAAACCCAGAAGAACTATTCGTATCGCCCTCTGGTCAGGTGAAGAACAGGGACTCCACGGTTCTAGGGAATACGTAAATAAACATTTTGGTAATCCAAATGATCCTGCCATTGGTAAAAAAAGAGATTATGATAAATTTTCTGCTTATTTTAATCAGGATTATGGACCGGGTCAATACCGAGGAATTTATTTGCAAGATAATGAACATGTCCGACAAGCATTTACAGCTTGGATGTCACCCTTTAAAGATCTTGGAATGACTACTATCGGATCACAAAGTGTAGGCAGTACTGATCATATTCCATTTGATAGGGCGGGTTTACCAGCTTTCCAATTTTTGCAAGATAGAGTGGGAGGTACAGGTGGGCATACTAATCTTGACTATTATGATACTATCCCAATTGAAGATATAAAGAAGAATGCTGTAATTGTTGCTTCATTTGTATATCATACCGCAATGCTTGATAATCCATTACCTCGAAAAAATAATTAATAAGACGATATTAATACAAAGGTTTGAGATAGAAGTTATTGATAATATAAATAGGTGTTCAAACGATGAGTTGGATAAGGCTATTAAGAACTAATCGTTTTTAGTTCCTGCATTAACTTCAAATAAGGTGTTAGTTGAATTATAGAAATAATAAAACATTAATCTACAGTAATAGTAGAATTAGTTTTTTCATTTTATTCGCCAAGGTGGGTTCAGTCTGTTTTCTCCACAGTAAAATATTATTAGTTGATTTCCGTCAACATCTTTTAGTTTTGCTTCTCTCCATAACCAATTTTGGTCGGTCGGTTCTTGGTCGAATTTAATTCCTTTTCTTTTTATGTTATCAACTTGTTCTTCAAGATTTTCGCATTCAAAATATACATAAATTCCATCTCCTTTTGGTAATTCATTGGTTTGATGAATTGAAAAGGTGGAGTTTCCGTTGGGGCATTCAAATCGTGCGTAATGTGGTAGAGATTTTACGATTAATTTAAGTCCCAATTTTTCATAAAATGGGATTGATTTTGTCAAGTCTAACGATGGAACTGTTATTTGATTTAGATTCATACTAATAGAATTAGATTTTTCATAAACTAAATATAATGATTCTAAATATTACTAATCCAAGAACTGCTATAATACAGAGTTATAATCGCCCTGTTTTATATAAAGATGTCGTATTGCTAAATGGTAAAGTCGTTATAAAATTCGTTTAAGGAAGCGATTCTACGACAAAATAGAGTGTTGAAAAATCACAAATTTGTTTAAAAGTTCACTATAAGTTCACAATGAGTTTTAGATTTGTGATAGAAAAGATAAATTTTCCTCAGAGCCAATGTCCAGATTTGAACTGGAGACCTTTTTATCATAGTATTTCTTTTATAAATGTAATTTCATTCCCATATGACTATCTCTAAATCCTAATGCTTTGTAAAACTCTATTGCATCAGGTCTCTGTTTATCAGTCGTTAATTGAACCAAATGAGCTCCCTTATCTATACTTTTTTTAATTGCCCATTTGAATATCTTTTTCCCAAAACCCTTTCCTCTAAATTTCTTGTCAATTCTTACTGCTTCAATTTGAGCCCTTAAACCACCTCGGTATGTCAAATATGGTATAAAGGTAAGTTGGAGTGTACCAATTATTTCTTTATTTAAATTCTCAATAATGATTAATTCTTGATTTTTATCTTGAATAATATTTTGGAATGAATCATAGTAACTCTTTGGTAATGGAACTTTATAATCTTCTCTTTTAGAACCAAGTTCATCATCGGCTAACATTTTTACTATATTCGGTACATCACCCTCTGTTGCCTTTCTGAATATTAACTCCATATCATCCAAGCAACAAGTTTAGAAAGTTGTTTCATTCACATAAATATAAAAAAAATCAATTTGGGGAAGCGATTCTACGACAAAATAGAGTCGTAAAAACAAAAGAATTTTCTTAAAAAGACACTAAAAAGACATTTAATTTTGAGTAAGTGAGTTAAGAAAGGTTGGTTATATGAGAGCCAATGTCCAGATTTGAACTGGAGACCTTTTCCTTACCAAGGAAACGCTCTACCCCTGAGCTACATCGGCATAAAAATTTGAGCGAGAGACCGGGTTCGAACCGGCGACCATCAGCTTGGAAGGCTGACGCTCTACCAACTGAGCTACTCTCGCTTAAATTCTGTGGGGAGAGCAGGATTCGAACCTGCGAAGTTAAAAACAGCAGATTTACAGTCTGCCCTCGTTGGCCGCTTGAGTATCTCCCCAATATTTTAAAGAACCTATAAGAGCCGATGGAGGGACTCGAACCCACGACCTGCTGATTACAAATCAGCTGCTCTAGCCAGCTGAGCTACATCGGCTTATTCCATTTTTAAATGGTTGGCAAATGTATAGATTTATTTTTTTTGAATCAAAAGAAAAATAATGATTTTTTAAAAAAAAAATTGTAATCATTTGTTTTTTTCTCTTGGATGATTATTCTTGTAGTCACTTATGATTTTAGGCATCTTAATTTTTGTATAAATTTGAGTAGATGCCAAACTAGAATGTCCAAGTATTTCTTTAATGCTATTAATATCTGCTCCATTATTTAACAAATGTGTGGCAAATGAATGTCTTAAAACATGCGGACTTGTTTTAACCTTTGTAGAGACTTTAGAAAAATACTTTTTTACAATTCTATAAACTAAGGATGGACCAATCTGAGCTCCTTTAGAAGTAATAAAAACGTTTTCTTTAATAGAAGAAATATTAGATCTATAATTGAAATAATCGTTCATTCTTTTTATTAGTGAGGGTAGCATAGGGACCAATCGTTCCTTGTTTCTTTTACCATGAACTTTAATCATACTCTCATTTAAAAAAACATCATTTATTTTCATTTTAATTAACTCATCTCTTCTAATACCTGTTGAGTATAATGTATCTATTATCAAAAGATCTCTTTTGCCTTCAAAATTGTTCTCAAAAATATCTATAACTGTAAAAACTTCTTCTTCAGAAAATGGAATTATAATTTTTTTTTGAACTTTTAATCTTTTATGATTTTTTGTAGGAGATTCTTTAATTTTTTCAATTTTAATCAAAAAATCATAATACTTACTTAAAGAAGAAATCTTTCTGTTTATTGTTAATGGCGAAAGGTTTAAATCTGACAAGCTAATAACCCAACTTCTAACTATTGAATAACGTACTCTTGAAATATCCTTGATACCGTGTTCTAATTTACAGAATAAACAAAAAGTATCAATATCATTTTTATAAGCTATGATAGTATTATTTGAAAACTTTTTTTCTTTAGACAAGTAATCAAAAAAATTTGATAAGTACATTAAAGGAAATCTTAACTTTATCTAAAGTTAAGAACTTTTATGGATAATAAATTCAGGTATATACTAGATGTTTTCTAGATCTCTTAATCCTTGTACGTAAGTAGCTTTTTTAATCTTATCTCTATTTCTTACTGAAGGCTTTATAAAAGCTTGCCTAGATCTAAGGTTTTTCATAGCGCCAGTTCTGTCAAACTTACGTTTAAATCTCTTTAGAGCTTTGTCTATGTTTTCACCTTCTTTAACTGGAATAATTAACATATCTAATTTTAATTGGTCGCAAATATAGAAACATTTTTTATTCCTTAAAAATTATTTTAAAATATTTCTATTTAATTACTTTTAAATACCTTTTAAGCTGTTTTTTAACAATTGGGAATAAAAAGATCAATCCTATCATATTAGGAAACACCATCGCAAAAATCATTGCATCTGAAAAGGCCCAAATAGATTTCATACTTGCTGCAGCACCTAATACACAAAAAGAACAAAATAAAAGTTTATATGTTAAATCTGCATACTTTCCTCTTCCAAATAAATATTTCCAAGATTGAAGACCATAATAAGACCATGATATCATAGTTGATACAGCAAACAAAACAACTGCTATAGTTAAAAACAAGTCTGAATATGGAATATATTGAGCAAATGCTTGAGAAGTGATTCCAGCACCTTCAAAAGAAACACCATCAATCATAACACTACCCATCCCATCTCCACCATACTCAAAATACCCTCCGAAATTAAAAATGATTATTACTAGCGCAGTCATAGTACATATTAATACCGTATCAATAAATGGTTCAAGCAATGCAACTAATCCTTCAGAAGCTGAGTACTTAGTTTTTACAGCTGAATGAGCTATAGATGCTGAACCTGCACCTGCTTCATTAGAAAACGCTGCTCTTTTAAATCCTACCATTAAAACCCCTATTATACCTCCAACTCCGATAGCTGTTGGATTAAATGCTTCTCTAATAATTAAACTAATAGCATCATCAAGCAAAGAAAAATTAATTAGCAAAATATAAACACAAGCAAACAAATAAAGAAGAGCCATAAATGGAACCACTTTTTCTGTAACAGATGCGATTCTTTTAATTCCTCCAATAATTATTATCCCTACTACTATGGCTAAAATTAAACCTATAATCGCTCCTGCACTAGTACTTTCTAGTCCTAATAATTGTTTAAGAACTACAGTGGCTTGATTAGCTTGAGCTGCATTTCCTCCGCCAAAAGATCCTCCAATACAACAAATTGCAAAAATTACTGCAGCAATTTTTCCAACAGTTTCAAATCCTTTTTCTTTTAATCCTTTACTCAAATAATACATAGGCCCTCCGTACACAGTACCATCTTCTCCGACATCTCTATATTGAACTCCTAAAGTACATTCAACAAATTTTGTAGACATCCCAAGAAGTCCACAAACAACCATCCAAAATGTTGCACCTGGTCCACCCAATGCAATAGCTAATGCAACACCGGCAATATTACCATTACCTACAGTTCCAGAAACTGCAGTCGCTAAAGCCTGAAAATGGGAAACCTCACCATCCTTAGATTTATTATCGCTCTTATCATGATCATCATACTTTCCTCTGACTACATTTATTGCCGTAAAAAAGTATTTAATATTTGGGAATCCAAAGTAAATAGTAAAAAATAAAGCACTGCCGACTAGCAAAACAAGTACAAATGGAGAACCTAATACTTGGAAGAATACAACAGAACTGAAAAAATCAGAAATTGGAGCAAATGCTTCGTCAATTTTTTGATCCATTCCTTTTTCTTGAGAAAAAGAAAACAAAGAAGAAAAAACTAAAATTAAGCTGAGGAATATCTTTTTCATTTAAAATAATTTTGGAGTGATTGAATAATCAACAAGATGCAAATAATAAATAATAATTCAAATATTTTTTTTACAAATCAAAAACAGAAGACCTTTTAGTTGAAATTAAATCTTTGATTCTCAACCAAAAAGCTAAAATTAAATAAAAAACGAAACCAATGCCAATTGAAAAAAAACTACTATATATAAAAAAAATTCTGACATTTTTTGCTTTAATACCCATCCATTCAGCCAATCTTGAACAAACCGAAAATCCGTGTCTTTCAAAAAAATATCTAATTTCTAACATTTTAATTAGCATTAACTATATTTCCTTTCCAATCTAAAATACCATATTCTAAATTAAAAACATTTTCAAATCCCATTTGCTTCATTAACTCACAAGCTTGAAAACTTCTTCTACCTGATCTACAATAAATATGAATATAATCTGATTTTTCAAATTCTTTAATTCCTTCCATAAAAATATGAGAATCATAAATATTCAAATTGATAGAGTTCTCTATAAATCCACATTCATATTCTTCTGGAGTTCTAACATCCAATATTTTACTATTTTTTGATTTTTTAATTGATTCAACCCATTGATTTTCTTTGAGATTCATATATTGTATTTTTTATTATTCAAATATATATTTCTAATTCTTTTAATTGAGGAAAAATTAAATTTATTTAATTTGTTGTAAACTAGAACTATGATTTATATATTTGAAACATGTTAAACAAAGTGAAATTAAATTTTTGGTGGCGTGAAGTATATTTATATATGCCGCGATAAACCATTATATATTATAAATATAAATTAAGGCTTGTCTTGCGACAGGCCTTTTTTAATTTAATAAAATAAAGAATTGTATAAGATATCAACATCAGAAAAAAAAATACTTGCTGACATGTTAACGCCAGTAAGTATCTATTTGAAAATTAGAGATAAATTTTCAAATTCTCTTTTATTAGAAAGTAGTGACTATGGAGCAAATGACAATAGTTATGCGTATGTGTGTTTTAATCCTATAGCAGAGATATCTGTTGAAAATGATTTCATTATAAAGTCTTTTCCTGACGGTAAAAAAGAAAAAATTAAAATTAAAGAGAATATAAATGTGGTTGATGAAATCGATAAATTTTTTAAATTATTTGAATGCAAAAAAAATGATAAGAAATTTTTAAGCAATGGCGTTTTTGGATATATGAGCTATGATTCTGTTAAACATTTTGAAAATATTGATTTAAAAACTAAAAAAAATGATATTCAAATACCTGAAATTTATTATGCTTTTTATTCAAATATAATTGTAATAAATGAATTTAATAACGAGGCTATATTGTTTCATCACAGTTTTAATAAACCAAACAATTTAGATATTATATTTGATTATATTAATTCAAATAAAACAACTAAATATCCCTTTTTAAAATCTGGAAATATAAGTTCTAATATGAATGATGAACAATATATTGATCTTGTGAAAAAAGGCATTAAACATTGTTACAGAGGAGATGTTTTTCAAATAGTACTTTCAAGAAGGTTTTTTCAAAAATTTGAAGGAGATGAATTTAATTTATATAGAGCATTAAGATCTGTAAACCCATCTCCTTATCTTTTTTATTTTGATTATGGAAATTATAAAATTTTCGGTAGTTCACCTGAAGCACAATTAGTAGTTAAAGACCGTAAAGCAGAGATTCATCCAATAGCTGGAACTTTTATAAGAACAGGTAATGATATAAAAGATACTAATGAAGCTAAAAAGCTTTCAGAAGATGATAAAGAGAATAGTGAACACATGATGCTTGTAGATCTAGCTAGAAATGACTTAAGTAGAAATGGAAATAATGTTAACGTTGAAAAAGATCGAGAAATTCAATTTTATTCTCATGTGATTCATTTGGTTTCTAAAGTTACAGCAATGAAGAAAAACAACTCATCAACATTTCAAATTGCTGCAGACACTTTTCCAGCTGGCACTTTATCCGGAGCTCCTAAACATAGAGCTATGCAATTGATTTCTGATTATGAAAACTGCAATAGATCATTTTATGGTGGAGCAATCGGATTCATGGATTTTGAAGGGAATTTTAATCATGCTATAATAATTCGTTCTTTTTTAAGTAAAAATCATGAACTTATTTTTCAGGCTGGAGCGGGTATAGTCTCCAAATCAAATCCCAAAAATGAATTGCAAGAAATTTATAATAAACTTGGTGCTTTAAATAAGGCATTAGAAATTGCTGAAACAATATAAATTATGAATATAATAGTCATAGATAATTACGATTCTTTTACTTATAATTTAGTTCATTATTTAGAGGAATTGGGTTGTGAAATAACTGTTAAAAGGAATGATCAAGTCACTCTAAGTGAAATTGATAGATTTGAAAGAATAGTTCTTTCTCCAGGACCAGGAATTCCTAAAGAAGCTGGACTTTTAAAAGAAATTATATCAAAATATTCCTCATCAAAAAATATTTTAGGAGTATGCTTAGGTCATCAGGCCATTGCCGAAGTTTTTGGAGCCGAATTAGAAAATTTAAAAACCGTATACCACGGAGTAGCTACAGAAATTAATATCATAAAAAATGATACTCTATTTGAAGATTTACCTAATCCATTAAAAGTAGGAAGGTATCATTCATGGATTGTAAAAGAACCATTACCAGACTGTTTAGAAATTTTAGCTTATGATGAAAATAAACAAATCATGGCTCTAAAACATAAGAAATATAAAGTAAGAGGGGTTCAGTTTCATCCAGAATCAATATTAACTGAACAAGGAAAGTCTTTATTAAAAAACTGGTTAAAAATTATTTAATGAAAGAGTTCATTCATAATTTAAGTCTGCACAAAACCCTTTCTAAATTGGAAGCGAAAAAAATATTAATAAATATTTCCAAAGGAGATTATAATAATAGTCAAGTAGCTTCTTTTCTTACAGTATTTATGATGAGAAACATAACTTTAAATGAACTTGAAGGTTTTAAAGAAGCACTTTTAGAGTTATGCATATCAGTAGATTTAAGTGCCTATAATACGATAGATTTATGTGGAACTGGAGGAGATAACAAAGACACCTTTAACATATCAACGTTATCAGCTTTTGTAACTGCTGGTGCTGGAGTAAAAGTAGCAAAACATGGAAATTATGGAGTTTCTTCTTCCTGTGGGTCTAGTAATGTAATGGAAAATTTAGGAATAAAATTCTCAAATGATAGAGGCTATTTAGAAAAATGTATTGAAAAAAGTGGTATTTGTATTTTACATGCTCCCTTATTTCATCCAGCAATGAAACATGTCGCTCCAATCAGAAAAGAATTAGGTTTGAAAACATTTTTTAATATGTTAGGTCCTTTGGTAAATCCTTCATTTCCTAAAAATCAAATTGTTGGAGTTTTTAGTTTAGAACTGGCTAGAATTTATTCATACTTATTTCAAAAAACTGACAAAAATTTCTCGATAATCCATTCTTTAGATGGTTATGATGAGATATCATTAACAGGTGGAGTCAAAATCATTTCAAATGATTCAGAAAAAATTTGCTACCCTGAAGACTTTAGACTTAATAAATTAGATTTTAGATCAATTAAAGGGGGTAATTCTATAAAAGAATCTGGAGATATTTTTATGAATGTGCTGACTAATAAAGGAACACGTTCACAAAGGGAAGTTGTAATTGCAAATTCAGGTTTGGCAATTTCAACAGTAATGAAAATTTCAATTGAAGACGGTATTGAAAAGGCAAAAGAATCACTAAAATCGGAAAGTGCTTTACAAGCATTTAATACATTAAAAAAAATTAAGTAAACAATGACAATACTTGATCAAATAATAAAGACTAAAAAAATTGAATTGAATTATTCTAAAGAAAATACTTCAATTTTAGATTTAGAAAAATTTCCATTTTTTAATCGAAGCATTATTTCTTTATCAAATAGTATAAAAAATAGTGATCATGGAATTATTGCAGAACATAAAAGAAAGTCTCCTTCAAAGTCTATTATTAATGACTCAACACCAATTCAACAGGTCATTAGGGGCTATGATAATTCAGGAGCTAGTGGTATTTCCGTTTTGACTGATGAAAAATATTTTGGGGGAACTCTAGATGATCTAATTAAAACAAGAAATGAAACTAAAATTCCCATTTTAAGAAAAGATTTTATAATAGATGAATATCAAATAATCGAAACTAAAGCCCAAGGAGGCGATGCAATATTATTAATTGCGGCGTGTCTTTCTGAAAAAGAAATAAAAAAACTTAGCGAATTTGCAAAAAGTATTGACCTAGAAGTATTGACAGAAATTCACAATTTAGAAGAATTAAAAGGATGTTTAATCGACTCAGTAGATATTATAGGAATTAACAATAGAAATTTAAAAACATTTGAGGTCGATATGAAAACAAGTAAAAGTTTAATAAAATATATTCCTAATGACTTTATAAAAATTTCTGAAAGTGGTCTTTCTAGTCATATCGAATTAGAAGAACTTAAAGAATTTGGTTTTGATGGATTTCTTATGGGAGAAAGTTTTATGAAACAAAAAGACCCTGGATTAGAATTGTTAAATTTTATAAACAAATTAAAATGAAACTAAAGGTTTGCGGAATGAAATTTCCAAGTAATATCATAGAAATAGAAAGTTTAAATCCTGATTTTATGGGTTTTATATTTTGGAATAAATCTGTTAGGTATTACGACAAAACTTCAATTTCAATTTCTAATAAGATTAAGAGAGTTGGAGTGTTTGTAAATGAAAGTTTTGAAGAAGTGTTAAGAAAAATAAAACAATATGATTTAGATTATATACAATTACATGGAGAAGAAGATAAAGATTATTGTAAAAAAATAAAAGACTATTGTAAAATAATCAAAGTATTTAGTATAAGTGAAAAGTTCAGTTTTGATAATTTAGAATCTTTTGAAAATTTATGTCATTATTTTTTATTTGATACTAAAAGCAAATCTTATGGTGGGAGTGGTGAAAAATTTGATTGGAAAATCCTAAACAATTATAATTCAAAAAAACCTTTTTTTTTAAGTGGAGGAATTGACGTAAGTGATTTTGGGGAAATTAAAAAAATTATTAATTTAAAAATTCCTTTAATAGGAATTGATATCAATAGTAAATTTGAAATTAAACCCGGGTTTAAAGATTGTAAAAAAGTACAAAAGCTAATTAAAAAAATGAAAAATGAAAATTTCTTATAATGTAAATAAAAATGGTTTTTATGGAGATTTTGGAGGCGCTTATATTCCAGAAATGATGCATGCAAACATTGAAGAACTTAGTTCTAAATATTTAAAAATATCTTCCGAAAAAAGCTTTATTAAAGAGTTTAATGATTTGCTAGAAAAATATGTTGGTAGACCTACTCCACTATATTTTGCAAAAAGACTTTCTAAAAAGTATAATACCAAGATTTATTTAAAAAGAGAAGATTTATGTCATACTGGGGCTCATAAAATCAACAATACTATAGGACAAATTCTATTAGCTAAAAAATTAGGTAAAACTAGAATAATTGCTGAAACTGGAGCTGGGCAACATGGAGTAGCAACTGCTACTGTTTGTGCATTAATGGGGATTAAATGTATTATTTTTATGGGCGAGATAGATATTAAAAGACAAGCGCCAAATGTGGCTAGAATGAAAATGTTAGGTGCTGAAGTTAGACCTGCTATTTCAGGAAGTAAAACCTTAAAAGATGCAACAAATGAAGCGATAAGAGATTGGATCAATAATCCCATTGATACACATTATATTATTGGTTCTGTTGTAGGACCACACCCATATCCTGATATGGTTGCTAGATTTCAATCCGTTATAGGTAACGAAGTCAAAAATCAATTGAAAAAAATGGAAGGAAATGAAAACCCTAATTATATTATTGCTTGTGTTGGCGGTGGAAGCAATGCAGCTGGAATTTTTTATCCTTATTTGGATAATGAAAAAGTAAAAATAATTTGTGTTGAAGCAGCTGGAAAAGGAATAAATTCTGGTGAAAGTGCTGCAACTTCTGTGTTAGGTAAAGAAGGAATAATTCATGGCTCTAAAACACTTTTGATGCAAACTCCAGATGGTCAAATAACTGAACCTTATTCTATTTCTGCAGGACTTGATTACCCCGGAGTTGGTCCTATGCATGCAAATTTATTTAGATCTAAAAGAGCAGAATTCATTTCAGTGACTGATAAAGATGCAATGGAATGGGGTTTAAACTTATCTAGAATGGAAGGAATTATACCTGCAATAGAAACTTCTCATGCATTTGCTGTTTTAGATAAAATAAATTTTTTAAAAGACGATGTAATTGTTTTTAACTGTTCGGGAAGAGGAGATAAAGATTTAGATACTTATATAAATTATTTTAAATTATGAATCATTTAACCTTAAATTACTCGTTTTAACATGTTTTTTAAATTTTAATAAATTGAACTATAAAAATTAACAACTATGAAATCCATTAAAATTATTTCCACTATTTGTATTACACTTATAATTTTTGGGTGCAATAAAAACATTTCTGTTAAAGAAAATACCAAACCTAATGTGCTTTTTATAATAGCAGATGATTTAAATTGTGATTTGGGTAGTTACAGTCACCCTTATGTAAAGAGTCCTAACATTGATAAATTAGCGGAGAATGGTGTTCTCTTTGGTAATGCACATAATCAGTACCCACTATGTGGTCCATCAAGAGCTTCTTTTATGACTGGAATGTATACTGATCAAACAAAAATGACTAATAATAATGTTTTATTAAGAACTACAGTTCCTGATGTTATTACAATTGGTCAAAGATTTAGACAACAAGGCTACAGATCTGTTAGAATTGGAAAAATTTATCACTTTGACAATCCTAGTTCTATAGGAACCTCAAGTGCAGATGATATATATACATGGGATCAAACAATTAATCCTTATGGAAGAGATAAAATAGAAGAATACAAAATAAACACCCTTAAACCTAGACAATACGGAGGAACTCTAAGTTGGTTAGCAGCTGATGGAACTGATGAAGAACAAACTGATGGTATTGGGGCAACTGAAGCAATTGAACAATTGGAAAATTTTTCCAAAACAGGGCAAAACTTTTTTTTAGCAGTTGGTATGTATAGACCACACACTCCATATGTTGCTCCAAAAAAATATTTTAAAAAATATGATCGTGAATCTATTAAAGTTCCTGTAAGTTCAGATAAGTATTTAGAATCTATTCCTGCTCCAGCCGCTAGATCAATCAGAATAAAAAAAGAACAAATCAATCTTGAGGAAAGTTTAGCTCAAGAAATTATGGAAGCTTATTATGCGACAACTTCTTTTGTTGATGCTCAAGTTGGAAGAATACTTAAAAAATTAAAACAGACTGGATTAGATAAAAACACAATTGTAGTTTTTACTTCTGATCATGGTTACCATATGGGAGAGCATGGTCATTGGCAAAAGCAAACTTTATTTGACAATGCTACAAGAATACCATTGATTTTTTCTGGGCCTGGAATTGAAAATGGAATTCGAATACCTTCATCGCCAGTAGAATTAATTGATATTTATCCAACACTTATGGATTTAACTGAAATAGAAACTCCTGATCATGTTGTAGGAAAAAGTTTAAAAAATATGTTGAAAGATCCTAATGCCATTGTTAGAAATAGTGCCCTTACTAGGTGGAGAAATGGTTACTCTATAAAAACAGACAGGTATAGAATAACAAAGTGGGGAGAAGACGGTGAATTAGGTTATGAACTTTACGATCATAATTCTGATAAGAAAGAGCTAAAAAACCTAGCGAATGACTCTAACTATTTATCTATACTTGATTCATTAAAACAAGAAATTGATGTAAGAATAGCTGATGCAAAACTCAAACCTAAAGGTGTAGGAAGACAATTCGAACAGAAATCCTATTTAAAAGCTCCAAATTTAACACCTGGAGATTTATATGATAAAAAAGGGAAAAGAACATATATAAAACCTGCAGATGAATAGGATAAATAAAGTTTTAAATAATAAAAGTGATATACTTTCAATTTATTTTACAGCTGGCTTTCCCAATCTTTCGGATACAACAACAATAATAAAAAACTTGGATAATTGTAGTGTGGACATGATCGAAATAGGCCTCCCATTTAGTGATCCACTAGCCGATGGACCTACTATTCAAAATAGTTCCAATATAGCATTGAGTAACGGGATGACAACTAAAAAGTTATTTGAACAACTTAAAGGTTTAAGAAAAGAGACAGATATTCCTCTTATAATAATGGGGTACTTTAACCCTATAATGCAATATGGTATTGAATCTTTTTGCAAAGATTGTGAATTAGCAGGTATTGACGGTCTTATAATTCCTGATTTACCAGCAGAAATTTATTCTAATGACTACAAAACAATTTTTGAAAAATATAACCTTCTTAATATGTTCTTAATAACTCCTCAAACGTCTGATGAAAGAATAAAGTTTATTGATAAAATTTCTAGTGGTTTTATATATATGGTCAGTAGTTTTAGTATTACTGGAGCAGTTAATTCTTTTGAAAAAGAACAAAAAGAATACTTTGATAGAATAAATAAAATGGATTTAAAATCATCTTTACTTATAGGTTTTGGAATAAGCAATAAAGAAACTTTTAAAGATGCTATAAATCACAGTCAAGGAGCAATTATCGGATCTGCTTTTATAAAATTTATTTCAGAAAATGGAGTAAATAAAATTTCGAATTTTATCAGAAAAATTAAAGGCTAATTATCTTATAAAAACAAGCTCATTTGAAATTTCTGTCTCTTCAGAACTAAAAGAATAGCCTCCATGATTAAAACCTTTTAAATCCTGTTCATTATTAATTTCATTATCTAGGATATATCTCACCATCATTCCTCTAGCCTTTTTAGCATAAAAAGAGATAATTTTTAATTTTCCATTTTTCATATCTTTAAAAATTGGAGATACCATGTTGGTAACTAACTTTTTCTTGTTTATTACTGATGAGTATTCGTTGCTTGCTAGGTTTATAAACAATTCATCTTCAATCAACTCATCATTTAGTTTATTAGTTATTTTTTCTTTCCAAAATTCATATAAATTAGATGAATCTTTTACATTTAGCTTAGTACCCATTTCTAATCGATAAGGTTGCATTAAGTCAAGAGGTTTTAATAACCCGTACAAACCAGATAATATTCTTAATGAATCTTGAGATTTAATTACTTTATCTAAACTAAGAGAAAAAGCATCTAAACCATTATAAACATCTCCAGCAAAAGTAAATATTGCAGGTCTAGCATTTTCGCTATTAAATGGTATTTTAAAATTTATATTTCTTTTCCAATTTAAATCAGCTAACTTTTCAGAAATACCCATCAAATTTTTTAATTCTTTTGGAGAATGTAATCTTAATGACTCATTAATAACACAAGAATCATTTAAAAATAACGGTATTGAAAAATCTTTAATAGGTAATTCTTTCTGAAAATTTAAAGATTTAGCTGGAGAAATTATAATTTTCATGAAACTTAAATTAAAATGTAAATTTAAAAAATATCAAATATTATTAGAGTAATTTCTCCATTTATTTAAACAATCCAAAAAATCATTTGGCAAATCACACTCAAAATTTAATTCTTTTTTGGTTTTAGGATGAACGAAACCTAATGACTTTGCATGTAGAGCTTGCCTTGGTAATATCTTAAAGCAATTTTGAACAAACTGTTTGTATTTATTAAAAATAGTTCCTTTTAAAATTCTATCTCCACCATATCTTTGATCATTAAAAATAGGATGACCAATATGTTTCATATGAGCCCTTATTTGATGTGTTCTCCCAGTTTCTAATTGGCATTCTAATAATGTCAAATAATTAAATCTCTCCAAAACCTTATAATGTGTTATAGCTTTTTTGCCTAATTCATTATTTTCAGGCACACTCATAATTAGACGATTTTTTGGGTCTCTTGCTAAATTTTTACTGATTGTTCCTTCTTCATTCTCTACTATCCCCCAAACTAATGCATGATATTTTCTTTTAGATGATTTCAAGTAAAATTGTTTTGCAAGGTGAGTCATAGACTCTTCAGTTTTTGCAACAACTAATAAACCACTAGTGTCTTTGTCAATTCTATGAACAAGACCAGGTCTTCCATCCTTATTTGATGGTAAGCTTTCAAAATGATTAATTAATCCGTTTAATAAGGTTCCACTATAATTACCGTGGCCTGGGTGCACTACTAATCCTGGAGGTTTATTAACCACTAACAATAAATCGTCTTCATATGGAATTTTAAGAGACATTTCCTCACCTACCAATAAATTTTCATATGGAGGATGAGAAAACATAACTTTAGCTATATCTCCAGGTTTTACTTTATAATTCGACTTAACGTTGTTTCCATTAACAAAAATAAAACCATCTTTTGCTGCTTGTTGAATTTTATTTCTAGTAGAATTTTCTATCCTATTCATTAAGAATTTATCAACTCTTAAGGGGTCTTGTCCTTTATCAGCTTTGAACTGATAATGTTCAAATAAATCACTATTAAATTCTTCTTCATCTTCTTTTTTAATCATAATCTATTTTTTAATGCCATTGCCAAGAATTAAATCAATTTTAGACATTTTTGGAATCATTAAACCTGGTAAAACAACTTCATCTTGAAACGATAATTCAATAACCATATCCTTACCAATATTATCAATAAAAGTTACATTCCCAATTTCTAAACCTGATGCTAATAATGCTGAAATTGCACTTCTTTTAGTAATTTGAATAACGTTAGGAATAACGACATTCCCATAATTATTTGGATTAATAGTTAAATATATTATTCTATTTTCTTTTACTTTAGAATTTGCTAATGGCATTTGCTCTAATACAGAATATTTAGGAAATTCTGGATTATAAAAAGTTGAATCGACTATTTCATATGTTAATTTTCTTTGATTTAAAATTTCTTCAAACTCTTCAATTTGAAAACCAACTAAATCTGGAACTACAATATGGTTATTATGATTAGTATTTATATTTAAAAAAATAAATAAAATAAATATCAATAACCCTGTAATAATAGAAACTATAAATATCTGTTTGAAAAAATATTTACTAAAAAAATACTTCATTAAAATCATTTATAAATTTTAAACAAAGATATAAAATATGAGTTCTCTGTGGTTTGACTTAAAATAAATGATATTTTTGTTTATATGAAAAGAAATATTGCTGTTTTAATGGGCGGATTTTCTTCTGAAAAAGAAATTTCAATTAAAAGTGGAATAGTTATTTATAATCATATAGATAGAGACCTTTACAATCCCTATAAAATAATAATCAGTAAAGAAAAGTGGATTTATATAGATGATAATGATAATGAACATAATATTTCAAAAAATGATTTTTCTGTTAATATTAATAACAATAAAATCAAGTTTGATATTGCATTTATTATAATTCATGGATCTCCTGGTGAAGATGGATTAATTCAATCATACTTAGAATTAATAGGGATTCCTTACACAGGATGTGATCCATACAGCTCCGCAATAACATTTAATAAACGAAATTGTATTTCATTTCTTCAAAAATATGATATTCCCGCTGCAAAATCCATTCATTTAAATTTAGGAGATGAAATAGATGAAAGTCAAATTATTAAAAAAATTGGCATTCCTTGTTTTGTAAAAGCCAATAAATCTGGAAGTAGTTTAGGCGTTTACAAAGTAAATCATAAAAAAAATCTTATTAGCTCTATTGAAAATTCATTTAAAATTGATAACGAAGTGCTAATTGAATCCTTTTTAGATGGTATTGAAGTTTCTGTTGGGGTTATGAATTATAAAAACGAAATTATAGTTTTAGGAATAACTCAATTAATTACTGAAAATGACTTTTTTGACTATGAAGCGAAATATCAAGGAAAATCTAAAGAAATTACACCTGCAAATATTTCTGAAATACAAAAAAATAATGTTACCGAAATGGCAATAAAAATTTACAAAAAGCTAGGTTTAAAAGGGTTTTCTAGAAGTGAATTTATTTTTGTTGGTGACATACCGTACTTCCTTGAATTAAATTCTATTCCTGGTATGACAAATGAAAGTATATTTCCTAAACAAGCTAAAGTTAATGGAATTTCATTAAAAAATTTATGTAGTGAAGTAATTGCGCAAGCGGTAAAATAAATTAATTATATTTAAAAAATGAGAAAAGCTATTTTTCCTGGTTCCTTTGATCCTTTCACATTAGGGCATTTAGATGTTCTAAAAAGAAGTCTTTCGTTATTTGATGAAATAACCGTAGGTATTGGTAAAAACGATCAAAAAAAAACAATGTTCAGCGAACAACAAAGAATTGAATTTATAAAAAAATGTTTCAAAAACGAATCCAAAATAAAGGTCGAAAGTTATGAAGGCTTAACAATAGATTTTTGTAAAAAAATTGGAGCTAAATTTATTGTTAGAGGCATTAGAAATAATGGTGATTTTGAATTTGAAAAAGCGATTGCAAGAACTAATAGAAAGCTTTCAAAAATTGAAACTATTTTTCTATTAACTTCAGCGAAAACATCTTTTATAAGTAGTAGTATAGTTAGAGAACTTATTGTGAATAACGGGAATTACAAACTACTTGTTCCCGATTCGGTTAGAGTAAGTTAAATGTCAAGTAACAATCTAATATTTGAATAAATATTTTTTTTCTTTTTAATTTCTGATTTAGTTTTCCAAACAACTTTTGTTATACCTTCTTTTTCTTCTGGTTTGAATTTACCAACAAAATTACTTTTCATATTATACCATGCTGTTTCTTTTAAACAATACTTTTCATCATTTTTAAAAATATGATAAGTAATAGTATTAAAATTTACTATTTCTAATTCATTAACCCCTGTTTCTTCACAAACTTCTCTAAGAGCTGTTTGATCAATTGATTCCCCCTTATCCACTTTCCCCTTAGGCAAATCCCATGTTTTTCTTCTGTAAATAAATAAAATTTGATTTAATGAATTTTTTACTATACCCCCACCTGCTTTTATTACTTTTATTTTTTTTTTAAACAAAGAAAGTAGCTTATTTGTCTTGTGGTGATATAGATATATATTTTTGTGTTTCTTAGCTTTCAGCACTATTTTATTAATACTCGTTTCTTTTAAAGAGTAAGTTTTAATCTTTGAGTCAAGTTGTATTTGACTAGTTAAAACTATTAGATTTTGATTGACAAAAACTTTATACATTTGTGATATGATCTTAGATTTAGATACTGCCAAAAAAACAGCAGAACTTCTTTTACAAATTAATGCAATAAAATTGAATCCAAAAAATCCCTTCACTTGGGCTAGTGGATGGAAGTCTCCGATATATTGTGACAATAGAATAATTCTTTCTCATCCTAAAATAAGAATTTTTATAAAAGAACAAATGGTTAAGCAAATAAATAAATTGTATGCTAAACCTGATCTTATAGCTGGAGTTGCTACTGGAGCCATTGGAATAGGAATATTAGTTGCTGATTTAATGAACTTGCCTTTTATTTATGTTAGACCAGACTCAAAAAAACATGGTAGAAAAAATCAAATTGAAGGTCAATATTCTAATGGACAAAATGTAATTGTAATTGAAGATCTAATCAGCACAGGTAATAGTAGTTTAGTAGCTGTGGAAGCACTTAGAGAAGCAGATTTAAAAGTTAAAGGCATGCTAAGTATTTTTACATATGGATTTGAAATCTCCTATAATAACTTTAAGAAAAACAATGTAGAATTACATACCTTGAGCTCATACGATATGCTATTAGAGCAGGCACTTTCTTCAAACTACATAAATGATTCTGATTTTCAAACACTGTCAAAGTGGAAAAAAAATCCTGAAAATTGGCATAATAAAATTTAAATTATGAACTTAACTAGTGAAATTAATCAATTAATAATTCAAGATTTAACTTTATTTAAAAAGCTAAGTGTCATTGAAAATTATAAAGAAATTATGCCTGATAATGTTTCGAAATTTGAAATAATTGATTCGAATTCATTTATATTTTCTATTAAAGGAATGCCTTCTATCAAATTAAAAATTGGAGAAAAAGTTGAACCATCTAAAATAATTTTAGAATCATTAGAGTCTAAAATTAATTTTACACTAACTGCCTTTATAAATAAAGTAGATTCTGAAACTTCTTCCTTTCAACTTGAATTTAATGGAGATTTAAATCCAATGATTCAAATGATGGTAAAAACTCCTTTACAATCATTTATAAATGACCTTTCAAATAATATTAAAAACTTAATTTAAATTTAGCAGCTATGAATGATTCGTATGCTTTGGTTACTGGATCTTCTTCAGGAATAGGCCTAGAAATAGCTAATTGTTTAGCTCAAAAAGGTTACAATTTAGTTCTAACTGCTAGAAGAGAAAATAAATTAAAGGAACTTACTAATGAATTAATAACAAATTATAAAGTAAAAGTAGATTATATTTCATGTGACTTAAGTGATCCCAAATCTCCTAATAAAATATTTGATTTTTGTGAGTCTAAAGGTTACTTCATTGATTTGCTTGTTAACAATGCTGGCTACGCAATTCCATCTACTTTTGAAAGTACATCAATGGAAGACGAAGAAAAATTTATAAGAGTTTTAGGGATTTCAGTTATAGCTCTTTCAAAATTTTTTATTCCTAAAATGATAAAAAATAAACATGGCAAAATAATGATTGTATCTTCTGTTGCAGCATTTGCCCCACCCTCATCTATTCAGACCTTATACGGTCCAATTAAAACTTTTATGAATAGGTTTAGTGAATCAATTAATATAAATTACAACCATATAGGCATAACTTCTACGGCAGTATGCCCCGGTTACACCATTACTGAATTTCACTCATCAAGTGGGGTTCAAGATGAAATGGACAGAGTGCCAAGCTTCTTAAAAAAATCTGCTAAAAGAATTGCAAAAGAAGCAGTTGAAGCAACTTTAAAAGGGAAACAAGTTTACGTTCCTACTAAAACCTATAAACTAATTGTATTTTTGATTAAGACGGTTCCTCAATCAATTTTTTCTTTACTTAGTTCAGGGTTAGCTCCTGGAAGGTATGATAAAAAATAACTATTGAAGCATTAAATTAACGAGATTCCCCAAACTGTAAAAAATGACCAAATTATATATCTGAAAATTTTTCCAAATAACATCCATATAGCAACTAAAATATAATTAATTCTAAAAAATCCTAAGCTTACTGCTATAGGATCTCCAATTATTGGCAACCAGCATAAAAAAGCTAAAGTACTTCCCCATTTATCAATTTTAGTTTTTAAATGATGTATTTTTTCTTTTTTTAAATTAAAAAATCTTTCTAAAGTTTCCCACCTACCTAATCTTCCTAAATAATAACTACTAAGTCCTCCTAGCCAATTTCCTATAGTAGCAATTAACAAACTTAATTTAAAATCATAACCATTTAATATTAAAAAGCTAAGTACTATTTCAGAACTAAGGGGAATTATTGTAGCTCCTAAAAAGCTAGCAAGAAACAAGCCTAAATATCCCCATTCAATAAATGATTCCATTTTAATTATTTATTTAAAAATCATTTGTATTTCTTGGAAATTATAATTCATGATACTATTATCCTCTTTTTCAATTTTAATAATCCCGTTTTTATTGACAGAAACTATTTTTCCAATAAAAATTTCTTTTTCTTTATTTGTAAATTGACTTTTCTCTCCTATTTTATATAAATTTTCATGGTAGCTATAATTTAAATCTTCTAATTCCTGATTAGAAAGTAATCGTAAACTTTTAGATAAATAATCATATTTTTTTAAATTTTTGATAATCAAAGAAACTAATTCATTTAAATCATAATTGATATTATTAATTAATTTCAAAGATGATGCATTAGGAAGATTTTCAAAATTTTCTTGGTTAACATTTATTCCAAATCCAACTATAATACTTTCAATTATATTACCCTTAACTGTTATTTCATTTAAAATTCCACAGATTTTTGTGTTTCCTGACATTATGTCGTTAGGCCACTTTATTTTTAAGTCAGGTATTTTTAATGATTTTAAAGTATTTAAAATAAATAAAGAAAATAGCATACTTAGTGTAAATTGATTTTCAACTTTTAAATTATCAGGGAATAATCCTAAAGAAATAGCTATATTTTTCTCTGGCTGACTCTCCCAACTATTTCCTCTTTGACCTTTTCCTTTTGTTTGATTAAAGGTATAGACAACTTGTAGTTCTTTTGATAATGTTTTTTGAATATTATCTTTTAAAAATTCATTAGTTGAGTTAATGGCATCAAGTTTGATTAAGTTCATCTAGAAACTAAATTTTTATAAAACTAAAATAGTAGGTTTAAATATCCTAAATTTACATCTTTAAATAACTAATTTGAATACAGATAATTTAATATCTAACATAATAGAAGGAATTGAAAATGTTAAAGGAGTCAATGTTAACATTCTAGACTTAAGAGAAATAGAAAATGTTGCTTGTCAATATTTTATTGTTTGCACTGGAAATTCTAGTACTCAAGTTAATGCAATAACTAATTCAGTTAAAAAATGTGTTAGTAAATCAATGTCAGAAAAACCGTGGCATGTAGAAGGGTTAGAAAATTGTAAATGGGTTCTAATGGATTATGTAGATGTTGTTTTACATATATTCAATGAAGAAACTAGAGAATACTATAAAATTGAAGAACTATGGGAAGAAGCAACTTCTACCCTAGTTGAAACTAAATATTAATAAATGAATAAGAATAATAAAATGACTAATAAACCTAAGTTTAATTCATACTGGATATATGGATTAATATCTATATTTTTTATAAGCACTTATTTTATTGGGGGTGATAGTTCTGGTAGTACTTCAAAAAATATTAATATTTCTAGTTTTGAGAGATTTTTAAACAAAGGTGAAATAAAAGAAGTCACGGTAGTTAATAAAAATATTGCTCAAGTGACTTTAAACAGAGATGCCTTAAATAGTCCTGATCATAAGAACGCAAATTCAACAAATTTTTTAGGACAAAAAAATATTAATGGTCCTCACTACATTTTTGAAATAGGAAATTTAGAGCTTTTTCAAAACAAACTTGAATTAGCAGAAAGTAAAGGAATACAGTTCAATTATAATTTTAGAACGATTGAAAACAAATGGTTTGATGTTCTAATTGGATTCTTACCTCTTATTATATTAATTGGCCTTTGGATTTTCTTTATGAAAAGAATGTCGGGAGGTGCGGGAAGCGGAGGAGGTTCTCAAATTTTTAATATTGGAAAATCTAAAGCAAAACTTTTTGATGAAAAAACAGATGTAAAAACCACATTTAAAGATGTTGCTGGTCTAGAAGGTGCTAAAGAAGAAGTGCAAGAGATAGTTGATTTTTTAAAAACCCCTACAAAATATACGAAGTTGGGTGGTAAAATTCCTAAAGGCGCTATACTAGTTGGTCTTCCAGGTACAGGAAAGACTTTACTAGCTAAAGCAGTCGCTGGAGAAGCTAAAGTGCCTTTTTTCTCACTTTCTGGATCCGATTTTGTTGAAATGTTTGTTGGGGTTGGTGCTTCAAGAGTTAGAGACCTTTTCAAGCAAGCAAAAGAAAAATCTCCTGCTATTATATTTATTGATGAAATAGATGCGATTGGAAGAGCGAGAGGAAAAAGCAATATGACTGGTGGTAATGATGAAAGAGAAAACACACTTAATCAGCTTTTAACTGAAATGGATGGTTTCGGAACTAATACTAATGTAATAGTTATAGCTGCTACAAATAGAGCAGATGTATTAGATAAAGCTTTAATGAGAGCCGGAAGGTTTGATAGACAAATTTATATAGATCTTCCTGATGTTAGAGAGAGAAAAGAAATTTTTGCCGTTCACTTAAAACCAATCAAAACCGCCAAAAATTTGGATACTGACTTCCTTTCAAAACAAACTCCTGGGTTTTCTGGAGCTGACATTGCAAATGTATGTAATGAAGCAGCACTTATAGCTGCAAGAAAACTAAAGAAATCTGTTAATAAACAAGACTTTCTTGATGCAGTGGATAGAATAGTTGGAGGTTTAGAGAAAAAGAATAAAATTATTACTGAATCTGAGAAAAAAACAATTGCTTTTCATGAAGCTGGTCATGCAACTGTAAGTTGGATGTTGGAGCATGCTGCTCCGCTTGTTAAAGTGACTATTGTTCCAAGAGGACGGTCATTAGGAGCCGCATGGTATCTTCCTGAAGAAAGACAAATTGTTAAGCCAGAACAAATTTTAGATGATATGTGTGCTGCACTAGGTGGAAGAGCTGCAGAAAAAGTAATATTTAATAGCATCTCTACAGGCGCTTTAAGTGATCTAGAAAAAGTAACAAAACAAGCTAGAGAAATGGTAACTGTTTACGGATTAAATGAGAAAATTGGAAATTTAACTTATTACGATTCTAGTGGTCAAAACGACTATAGTTTTACAAAACCATATAGTGATGTTACTGCTCAAATAATAGATAAAGAAATTTCAAACATTATTGAAACTCAATACCAAAGAGCTATCAAACTTCTTAAAAAACATAAAAGTAAGTTAATAGAGTTGGCTGGCTTTTTGCTAGATAAAGAAGTTATTTTTAAAGAAGATTTAATCAGAATTTATGGTGAAAGACCATTCAATATTAAAAAATCTTAAAAGGATCTTAATTGAAATAATAGTTTTATCTATAATTATTAACATTTCTTCTGTTAACAACAAGTTTTTTTATCTTTACTTCGTAAAAATATAAAATTGAAAAAATTTATTAAATCTTTTTTTAATAAGAGTTCTGATGAGCAATCTGAAGAAAATATTGAGGGCAAGTATATGCCTAAAAAGAAAGCGCCGATTGAAGAAAGGTTCACTTTTAACTTTACAGAAAACGGAGGAAAGTTTTTATATTGTGAAAATAAATCGGAATGTGATAATTTCTTTTCTCAAATAATTGATGAAAATCAATGGGAAAATGTAGAAATACTCTGCTATGATGAATCGCTTCTAGATTTCTTTAAAGAGAAATCAAAATTAAATATTTCAAAAACTAATTTAAACTCTAAATTCTTCTTAACCAGATGTGAATTTTTAGTAGCTATTGATGGAAGTTTATTAATATGTGCAGAACAAATAAAATCACACAAAGTTAATGATCTGCCTAAAAATTTTATTGTTTTCGCAAAAACTAGTCAATTTACCGAAACATTAAGTGGAGGCCTTAATGGAATTAAAAGTAATTATCCTAACAACCTGCCTACTAACATTACTACAATAAAGAATTTCAATAGTCAAGACAAGGAAAATAATAATTTTTTAACTTACGGAAGTGCAGCTAAAAACCTGTACCTTCTTTTATTAGAAGATTTATAAATGAAAGAATTTTATACAAGATCTTTAACAGCTATTGCTTATGCTGCAGTGTTATTGTTTTCCTTATTTTATAATCAATATCTTTTTTATTTTGTTGGTTTTATATGTAGTTTAATTCTAGTTTTCGAATTTATCAAACTCATTACAGACTATAATCATAACTTTTTGTCCATAGATTCTGGAAAATCTAACCTTATTCTCTATCTAACTTTTCCATTGTATATTTTTCTTTTTTTATTATCAAAAAATTCTACATTTCAACTTATTTTTTTACTAATTATAATCTTAACTAATATAATTCTTGGGTTTTCACTTCTTAAAAAAAAACTATTCTCATTTTCAATTCTTAAAAATCGTTTTATAGGTCATTTTTATTTAGTAGGTTCTCTTGTTATTTTTTTTACAATGTCTAACGTTACGAATTCTCATAATCCATTAATTGTATTTAGTTTTTTAATGTTAATATGGGTATCTGATTCTGCAGCTTATGTATTTGGAGTAAACTTCGGCAAAAGACCTTTGTTTAAGTCTGTGTCTCCAAAAAAAAGTGTAGAAGGATTCTTAGGGGGAATCATATTTTCTATAATTCTTTCATTATTTTTTCACAAATATCTAAACATAGATTTTACAATTATTCAATGGTTAATTATAGGCCTTTTAACGAGTTCTTTAGGAGCATTGGGCGATCTAGTTCAATCACAATTTAAAAGAGAAGCTGGAGTAAAAGATAGCGGGAAATTTCTACCTGGCCACGGTGGTCTTTATGATCGAATGGATAGTATTATATTTGCCGCACCATTTATTTATCTAACTATAAAAATATTTATATATGTTTCATAAAGAAGGCTATACGATAATTGTAATATCTTTAATTGTTACGATAATTGTTAATCTTGTCTCTGCACAATTAATAACTAGTCCAATGATAACTAAAACCATTGGGATTATTACATTAATACTAATGGGATTAATTCTACAATTTTTTAGAAATCCAAAAAGATCAACTATACTAAATGATTCTTTAATAATATCTCCAGTAGACGGAAAAGTTGTTGCTATAGAAAAGGTTTATGAAAAGGAATATTTTAAAGATGAAAGAATTCAAATATCTGTCTTCATGTCTCCATTAAATGTACATGTAACAAGATATGCTAATAGTGGAATTGTAAATTTCAGTAAATACCACCCTGGTAAATATTTGGTAGCATGGCATCCTAAATCATCAGAAAAAAATGAGAGAACGACAGTAGTAATCGAAAATAAAATTTTTGGTGAAGTACTTTATAGACAAATTGCTGGAGCAGTTGCTAGAAGAATTGTTAATTACGCAAAGGTTGGAGATATTGTAACACAAGGAACTGATGCAGGATTTATAAAATTTGGATCTAGGGTTGATCTTTTTTTGCCATTGAATTCAAAAATCAAAGTTAAATTAAATCAAATAGTAAAAGGGGGGAAAGATACTATAGCTGAAAAATAAATTATTTTTTTAATTTTAATTCAAGCATTTTAATTTTAATTAATATGTCTTCTTCTTTTTTTCTTTCATTTTTAATCACATTTTCCGGAGCATTATCAACAAATTTCTTATTGATTAATTTCGCTTGTATGGATTTTAAAAATCCTAAATTATAATCTAAATCTTGCTTGATTTTCTCTAAATCTTCTTTTTGATTTGACAAGTTGTTAATAAAGTATTCTTTGCTACTAACAATTATAGAGTGAGCTTCATCAGATTTATTTAAAAAATCATCTCTTAGCTCAGAATTAGATAACTTCATGACAATACTCTTTAGCTGAGAATTTAGATTTACATTACAAAACAATTCTAATTTTTCTTTATAAGAAATACCTTTTTCATTTCTATACTTTCTGATACTTGTAATAAGAGCTGAAATATGATCAAAATCATCAAGAATTATATTATCAACTTTTTTTAAACTTGGCCAGTTTGAAATAATTAAAGGATAGTCTTTTTTGTTTTTTATTCCATCCCAAATCTCTTCACTAATAAATGGCATAAATGGATGTAAAATTATTAAACATTTTTTAAGTAAATACAATGTTTGATTATAAGTTTCTAAATCAATTGATTCACCATGTCCTGGTTTTATAATTTCTAAATACCAGGAACAAAAATCATCCCATACTAATTTATAGATAGTCATTAAGGCGTCTGAGATTCTATATTTTTTAAAGTGATCATTAATTTCAATTAGTTTAGAATTAAATTTGTTTTCAAACCAATTTAGTCCAACCAAAGATGATTCACTTTGCTTCAAAGTGTTAGAAACATTCCATGATTTAACTAACCTGTAAGAGTTCCATACTTTGTTAGAAAAATTTTTGCCCTGCTGACATAATGATTCATCAAATAAAAGATCATTTCCTGCTGGTGCGCTTAATAAAAGTCCTACCCTAACACTGTCAGCACCAAAATCTTCAATTAATTTCAATGCATTAGGTGAATTCCCAAGTTGCTTAGACATTTTTCTACCTTGTTTATCTCTAACTAAACCAGTGAAGTAAACTGAATTGAAAGGTTTTGTTTTTTTAAACTCTAAACCGGAAACAATCATTCTAGCAACCCAGAAAAACATGATATCTGGACCAGTTACTAAATCATTTGTTGGGTAATAGTATTTAAAATCTTCATTTTCTGGATTTCTAATTCCATCAAATACGCTTATAGGCCACAACCATGATGAAAACCAAGTGTCCAAAACATCCTTATCTTGTATTAAATTCTTTTTTTCTAATTTTGAATTGCCACTTATCTCTATAGCTTTATCAAGAGCTTGATCAATATTTTCAGCAACAACAAATTCATTTTTTTTAGTTCCATAATAATAAACTGGAATTTGATGTCCCCACCAAAGTTGTCTTGATATATTCCAATCTCTAATGTTTTCCATCCAATTTTTGTAAGTGTTTTTAAACTTTTTAGGAAAAAGCTTAATCTCATCATCCATTACCACTTTAAGAGCTGGTTTTGAAATTTTATCCATTTTCAAAAACCACTGTTCAGACAATTTAGGTTCAATAATACATTTGGTTCTTTCAGATTTGCCAACTTTATTGGTATATGATTTAACACTTACTAAAGAATCTAAATCTTTTAATTCATTTAAAATTTTAGATCTAACAACAAATCTATCTTGTCCACTGTAATGTAATCCAAAATCATTTAATGTAGCATCATCATTAAAAATATCTACAATTTCTAAATTATGTTTGTCTCCAATTATTTTGTCATTTTCACTATGGGCTGGAGTTACTTTTAAACATCCAGTTCCAAATTCAATATCTACATAATCATCTGTTATAATAGGAATTTTTTTATTTAATATTGGAATTATTGCATTCTTACCTATTAAACTCATATACCTTTCATCATTAGGATTTACCGCAATTGCAGTATCACCAAAAATTGTTTCAGGTCTAGTAGTTGCTACTGTTATACTTTCACTAGAGTTTGATATTTGATATTTGATATAATAAATTTTACTATTCTCTTCTACATAAATCACCTCTTCATTTGATAAAGTTGTCTTGGCTTCTGGATCCCAATTTACCATTCTATAGCCTTTATATATTAAGTTCTTCTCAAATAAATTGATAAAAACTTTAATTACTGACTCAGACATATCTTTATCTAAAGTAAATTTCGTTCTATCCCAATCACAAGAACAACCTAATTTTTTTAACTGCTCTAATATTAATCCTCCATGTTCTTCTGTCCAATTCCATGCATGATCTAAAAACTCTTCACGAGATAGATCATACTTGCTTATACCTAAATTCTTTAACTTTTCAACAACTTTAGCTTCCGTTGCAATCGAAGCATGATCTGTACCTGGAACCCAGCATGCATTAAAACCCATTAGTCTAGCTCTACGAACTAAAATATCTTGAATAGTATTATTCAACATATGACCCATATGAAGAATTCCCGTTACATTAGGAGGGGGAATTACAATAGTGTATGCAGGTTTATCATTTGGTTTAGAATGAAAATAGTTATTATCCATCCAAAATTTGTACCACTTTGATTCCAAAGTTTTAGCATCAAAGTTTTTAGCTATTTCCATCTTATAATTTAGTTATTCTAGAAACAAAAGTAGTCAACTAAAAAGTAATTTAAAAGGTAAGTTGTATTTTTGTAATATATTTAAAAGTCATAGTTTTAATTAAAATAAATAAAATGAAAAAAATCATATTAATTTTTACATTAATTTTTACCTCAAGCCCATTAATATCTCAAGAAAAATTAGCTGAAATTGAATTTAAAGAAACAATTATAGATTATGGAACTATTGAAAATGGAGAAGATGGGGTTAGGGTTTTTGAATTTAAAAATACTGGGAATGCTCCTTTAATTTTTTCAAGAATTTTTTCTTCTTGTGGATGTACTATTCCTAAAAAACCTGAAAAACCTATATTACCAGGTGAATCCGGAAAAATAGAAGTGAAATACGACACTAAAAGAACTGGAATTTTTCAAAAAGCAATTACCATTAACTCAAATGCTAAAACTTCAAATATTATCTTAAGAATTAAAGGTGAAGTTTTACCGGAACCTGATGAAGATATTGAAGAAGAAAAATAACAAGTATAAAATTCTTTTTTATTATACAATAAATTGAAAACAAAAAACAAAACATCACTAAAGGATTTAAATAGTTTTAGAGTAGATTGTTTTTCTTCAAATTTCAATATAATAAATAGCGAAAAAGAAATTATTGATTTTTTAGTTTCAAATAAAGAACCTGACTCGATAATATTAGGAGGAGGAACAAATACACTCTTTAAAAATGATATTGATAAACCTATCCTAAAAATTCAAATAAAAGGAATTGAAGTAATAAATGAAAACAATAATAGTATTCTAATTTCTGTTGGAGCTGGAGAAGTATGGGATGATCTAGTTAATTGGTGTTTAACTAATAATTATGGTGGATTAGAAAATTTAAGTCTAATTCCTGGAAATGTAGGTAGCGCACCTATTCAAAATATTGGGGCTTACGGAGTAGAATTAAAAGATGTGTTTGAAAGTTGCAGAGCTATTTCAATAGAAACAGGTTCTCTTAGAATTTTTAAAAATATTCAATGTAATTTTTCTTATAGAAGTTCTATTTTTAAAGAAGAATTAAAAAATAAATATATCATTACTAATGTGATTTTTAAACTTTCAAAAAATAATCATGTAATAGATTATTCTTATGAACCTCTAAAAAATGATTTAAAAAATAATAATATACTTAATCCTACTATTAATGACATTTCAAAATCTGTAATTAATATAAGATCTAGCAAACTTCCCGATCCAAAACTAATAGGTAATTGTGGGAGTTTTTTCAAAAATCCTGTAGTTGATAATATTAAATATAAAAAACTTAAAAAGAAAGAAGACAATATTCCTTATTATAAAATGTCAAAAAATAAAGTAAAGATTCCAGCAGCTTGGCTTATAGAAAGTTGTGGTTTTAAAGGATTACGAGATGGTAATACCGGAACTTACGATAAGCATGCTTTAATTATTGTAAATCACGGGAAAGCATCTGGACTTGAAATTTTTAATTTTTCTCAAAAAATTAAAAATAAAGTTTTAAAAAAATTTAATATCTTGCTTGAAGAGGAAGTAAATATTATTGATAATTAAATGTTTATATGTTATTTGTAATCACTTTTATATTACTAGGTCTTGCCTTTGCAGGTATTGCCATTAAAATTTTAGTTAAAAAAAATGGTAAATTTTCCGGCACATGTGCAAGTGCAAGTCCATTTCTAAATAAAAACAATGAGCCATGTGGAATTTGCGGAAAACTTCCAAACGAAACAGAGTGTAAAAATCCTGAAATAAATTTGAATTAATAATTTGAAAGATAATACTATTATTAAAAATCAAATAATCCTCGCAAAGGAAAATAATCAAAATGCATTTAGCTTCTTATTAAACAGATATTGGGATGATGTCTATAATTTTCAATTAAAAAGAACAAATAATGAATCCAATGCTGAAGACATAACAATTGAAAGCTTTGCTAAGGCTTTTGAAAAAATTAAAACCTACAACGATAAATTTGTTTTTAAAACTTGGGTAATTACTATATCTAAAAACCTTCATATAGATCAATTAAGAAAAAACAAAATTAAGCTCAATTTTAATGAATCAGATGAATTTAATATAATTATTGAAAGTTCTCCTAGTGCAGAAGACAATCTAATTAATGAACAAAAATTAAAATCTTTAAAATCAAAAATAAATAAGTTAAAACCTAGCTATAAAAAAGTAATTGAACTTAAATATTTTGATGAATTGAGTTATAAGGAAATGTCTACAAAGCTAAATCAACCGATAAATAATATTAAAGTTAGGGTTTTAAGAGCAAAAAAAGTTTTAGCTGAAATAATACAAGAATAATGAGAGGATTAATAAAAAAATTAGGACCTGGATTACTTTTTGCAGGAGCTGCCATAGGGGTTTCTCATTTAGTTCAATCAACTAGAGCTGGAGCAGATTTTAGTTTTGGATTAATATGGGCTCTAGCTCTTTCCACTTTATTTAAATACCCTTTTTTTTTATTTGGACCGAAATATTCGATGGCAACAGGAGAAACATTATTAGATGGATATAAAAAATTAGGAAATTATGTATTAGTTATTTATCTGATTTTATCTCTAATTACTATGTTTACCATTCAGACAGCTGTTACAATAGTTACAGCAGGCTTGGCTATAGAGTTATTCGGAATAACAACTAATATTACTATCTGGGCTGCCATAATAACATTTTGTTGCTTAATCATTTTACTAGTTGGTCAATATAAATTTTTAGATAAATTAATGAAATTTGTCATAATAATCTTAGCAATTAGCACAATAGTAGCAGTATTTTTTGCAAGTATTAATTCTTCAAATACAATTGAAATATCACAAGTTTTTCCTAAAGATCAAGTTGGCATTGCATTTATTGTTGCTTTTATGGGCTGGATGCCTGCTCCACTAGATGTCTCAATTTGGCAGTCTATCTGGACTTTAGAAAAAAAGAAAAAAGAAAAAAACATAAATGATAATGATATAATTCTTGATTTTAATATTGGATATTTAACTACAATCATTTTAGGAATTTGTTTTATTGCTCTTGGAGCATTTGTAATGTATGGAAGTGGAGAATCATTTTCTAATCAAGGAGGTGAATTTGCCAAACAATTAATTAATTTATATACAGATTCTATTGGAAGTGGAGTCTTTATAATAATTGCTATTGCAGCATTTACAACTATGTTTAGTACAACTATAACTTGTTTAGATGCCTCACCAAGGGCTATGAAAATAACTTCTAGATTACTTGGCTTTAAAAAGGTTGACAATTATAATTTTTGGATTATAATATTAGCTTTAGGGACACTTTTAATTTTTATATTTTTTATATCAGAAATGGGATTTTTAGTTAAAATAGCTACTATACTATCTTTTATTACAGCTCCATTTTACGCATTTATTAATTTCAAACTTATAAATAGTCATCATACTCCAAAAAACTGTAGACCTTCTCTAATGATAAATATTTTAAGTGTTTTAGGATTACTTTTCTTAACATTCTTTAGTGTTTGGTATCTAACTATTTTATAATATAAATCTATCAATAGTTTGTACATTTGAATAGAAAATTTTTTTACAGCTTATGTCCATTTATTCTGCTAATATTGATTTTAAAATTCCTAAAAAACCTAAATGGATTCGTGTTAAGTTACCAACTGGCAAAAAATACACTGAGTTAAGATCATTAGTAGACAAATACAATTTAAATACAATTTGTTCATCTGGAAGTTGTCCTAATATGGGAGAATGTTGGGGTGAAGGAACAGCTACTTTTATGATATTAGGTAATATATGTACCCGATCATGTGGATTTTGTGGAGTAAAAACTGGAAGGCCTGAAAGTATTGATTGGGAAGAGCCAGAAAAAGTAGCTAACTCAATTAAAATAATGAAAATTAAACATGCAGTGTTAACATCCGTTGATAGAGATGATCTTAAAGACATGGGCACTTTAATTTGGACTGAAACCATAAAAAGCATAAGAAGGTTAAGCCCTAATACTACTTTGGAAACTCTTATTCCTGATTTTCAAGGAATTGAAAAACATTTAGATAAAATTATATTGGTAAATCCAGAAGTTGTTTCACACAATGTGGAAACGGTTAAAAGATTAACTCGTGAAGTTAGAATACAAGCTAAATATGACAGAAGTCTTAAAGTTTTAAAATATTTAAAAGACAATGGAATTCAGAGAACTAAATCTGGACTAATGCTTGGTCTAGGAGAAAAAGAAGAAGAAGTATTTAACACCCTCACTGATTTGAAAAATAATAATGTCGATATTGTTACTCTGGGACAGTATTTACAACCATCAAAAAAACACCTTCCTGTTAAAGAATTTATTGAGCCATCACAATTCAAAAAGTATGAAGTTTTTGGAAAAAGTTTAGGATTTAGACATGTGGAAAGTGGACCATTAGTTAGATCATCTTACAAAGCTCAAAAACATGTTACCTAGACAGTGTTTCTTTAACTAAAATCTTAAAAGATTCTTCTTCTTTTAAAAAATCAACTTCCATTTGTAAATAATACCATTTATTTTTTCTCTTTATTGATTGTATTTTTTGATAATCTTTTTCGGTTGTAATAATTACTCTATTATTAAATTCTGATTCGATTTTTTGAATATCTTTAAAAGTGTAGTTATAATGATCTGAAAAAGAAATTTTATCAAATTCAATATTTTTAGATTCTAAATAATCAATTATTACTTTGTCATCAGCAATCCCAGTTACTAATAAAACTTTTGAATTTTTTAAATCACCAATTTCAATATTACTTTTTCCTAATAATTCATTATTATATTTGATTGAAGTAAAGAATAAGGTCTGATGATTTTTTAAATTTATTACTTTTCTAATTCCTGTCATTTTTTCATCAGTTAGATCATGTGGACATTTGGTAATAATAATTATGTCAGCTCTTTTATACCCAGATCTTGATTCTCTTAAATTTCCACATGGTAAAATAAAATCTCTATAGAATGGAAATTTATAAGTTGTTAAAAGGATATTTAATTTCAAAGAAATATTTCTATGTTGAAAACAGTCATCTAAAACTATCGATTGAAGATCTACATTTTCTTTTAAAAGATTATATACTCCCCTTGGCCTATGTTCATCAACTGATACATTAATGTTTTTAAATTTATTATATATCTGAAATGGTTCATCACCAATTGTACTTGAGTTTGAATTTGTATTAGCTTTAACATAGCCTGATGTTGTTCTTTTATATCCTCTACTTAATAGTGCCAAATTATATTCATTTGAAAAGTTTTTCAATATATATTCTACCATAGGCGTTTTTCCTGTCCCACCAGTACTCAAATTTCCAATTCCAATTAATGGAATATCAAACTTTTTAGGTTTAATAATTTTTAAATCAAAAAAACTATTTCTTACACTTGTTATTAAATAATATAAAATAGCAAATGGGGAAAGGATAAGTCTAGTTTTTTTCATTAAACTAAATTACAAACGAAAACGTTTTTTAATAAAAATTGTTTAAAACTTTTTTTGGTTCGTCAATTGATAAATATAAAGATATACATTCACATAATTATTATTCTAATAAATGAAAAAAATTACAATATTATTTGGTCTACTGTTTATTCTACTTTCATGTTCAAGTGAAAACACAAAAGAAGAAGAAAACAATTCTGTAGATAGTTTAAATTACCCAGAATCTAACATATGGTGGAATGATACAGTTTTTTATGAAATTTTTATTAGAAGTTTTTATGATTCTAATAATGATGGAAGAGGAGATATTAATGGTATTATTGAAAAATTAGATTATCTAAATGATGGCGATCCTAATACCAATAGTGACTTAGGGATTAATGGAATTTGGCTAATGCCTATTTCTCCATCACCAAGTTATCATGGATATGATATAATTGATTATAAAGAAATTAATCCCGAATATGGAACGTTAAACGACTTTAGAAATTTAATTAAAGAATGCCATCAAAGAGGAATTAAAGTAATTATAGATTTTGTTGGTAATCATAGTTCAGATCAGCATCCTTGGTTTAAATCTTCTGTTGAAGGTTCGTCAAAAAGAAATTGGTACAGGTGGTCTACAACTAAACCTAATTATAAAGGACCCTGGGGACAAGAGGTTTGGCATAAAAAAAATAATGCTTATTATTATGGTGCTTTTTGGTCAGGGATGCCAGATTTAAACTATTCTAATATTGAAGTTACTAATGAAATTAAAAACTTAATTAAATATTGGTATCAGGATATTAAAGTTGATGGATTTAGGGTTGATGCTGTTAAACATTGGATAGAAGAAGGAAGTAATCAAGAAAACACAACTTCTACTTTAAATTGGTGGAGAGATTTATATGCTTTTCAAAAAAACCTAGATCCTTCTATAATGATGGTTGGTGAGGTATGGTCATCTTCGTCAGAAATAGTAAAATACTCAGATGATCGTTTAGATTATTGTTTCGAATTTGATCTTTCAAGTTCAATAATTAATGCTGTAAAAAATAATAGTTTTGGAAATTTAAAATCTAAAATATCCGAATTGCAAGGTTTGTATCCAAACTCTCAATATGGAAGTTTTTTAACAAATCATGATCAAAATAGAAGTTTTGAGCAAATAGGATATAACTTAAATAAATCTAAATTAGCTGCTAGCCTTCTATTGACTTTACCTGGAATTCCTTATGTATATTACGGAGAGGAAATAGCGATGTTAGGAAAAAAACCTGATGAAGATATAAGAAAACCTATGCAATGGTCTGATGCAATATATGGTGGATTTTCTAATTCTAATCCATGGAGAAACTTAAATAATAATTACTTAGAATATAATGTTGAAAAAATGCAAAAAGACAAAAATTCTTTATGGTCTCATTATTCTAAATTCATAAAACTAAGAACAAAAAATAAAGTTATATCTCAAGGTAAAGTTAAAATACTTGAATCAAATAATACGGATATTTTTGCTTATATAAAAAGTTTCGAAAATAGCAATATGTTAATTATTCACAATTTTTCTTCATTAGACAAAAAGTCTTTTAGCATAAATATTAATAATTCTGCTCTTAGCGCTGGAAATTATAATTTCAACGAAATTTTTAATAACTCAAAGATTGATGGTGTAGAAATATCTTCTAGCTCAAAATTAAATTTTGAAAATGAAAGTTCAGTTATAAAAAAGCATGAAACTTTAATTTTTAATATTATTAAAAATTAAAAAATTGTAACAAAAAACTCGATGATTTAATATTTTTTAACTTTACATAATAATTATGATTCTTAAAGAAATTATTAACATAATAGAGAAATGGGCTCCTGTTAAACATGCTGAAGATTTTGATAATGTTGGACTATTGGTTGGTAACCCTACTAATAGTGTAAAAAAGGCACTAATTACAATCGATACTTTAGAAAATGTTGTAGATGAAGCAATTGAGAATAAATGTGATTTAATAATATCCTTCCATCCGATCATTTTTACAGGATTAAAAAAATTAACTCAAGAAACCTATATTGAAAGAGTAGTTATAAAAGCTATTAAAAATAACATAAACATTTACTCAATACATACCAATCTAGATAATCATCCTAAAGGAATTAACTATCAATTTTCAAAACATCTATCATTGATAAATACTGAAATATTAATTAAAAAAAATAATTCAGAATTTGGAATGGGAATGATAGGTGAGCTAAATAAAGAATTAGATGAGTTGCATTTTTTAAACTATTTAAAAGAAAAAATGAATGTTAAAATAATTAAACATTCTCCGTTATTAAATAAAAAAATTAAAAAAGTAGCTGTATTAGGTGGTTCTGGAAGTTTTGCAATTGAAGATGCTTTGATTAATGGTGCTGATTGCTTAGTCACAGCAGATTTAAAATATCATGATTATTTTAAAGCAGAAAATAAAATGTTATTAGTTGATATTGGTCATTATGAAAGTGAACAGTACACAAAAGACTTAATTTTAAATTTACTTAACAAAAAAATTCCTAAGTTTGCGTGCATTATATCAAAATCAAATACAAACCCTGTTAATTATTTTTAATTATGGCTAAGAAAAAAGAATTTTCTGTAGAGGACAAACTAAGAGCTTTATATGACTTGCAATTAATTGATTCTAGAATTGATAAAATCAGAAGTGTTAGAGGAGAACTTCCTTTAGAAGTTGAAGACTTAGAAGATGAAGTAGCTGGGTTTGAAGTTAGAATTTCTAAAATAGATGAGAATTTAAAACAATTCACCGATGATATTAAAGCTAAAGAAATATCAACTGATAATGCTAAAACAATGATTAAAAAATACAATGAGCAACAAAAAAATGTTAGAAATAACAGAGCTTTTGAGTCATTGAGTAAAGAAATAGAATTTCAAGAACTTGAAATGCAACTTTGCGCAAAACAAATTAAAGAATTATACGCTCAAATTGAATTAAAAAAAGTTTCATTAGAAAAAAATAATTCAAAACTTAGTGAGAGAAAAGATCATCTAGGTCACAAAAAAAAGGAATTAGGTGTTATATTAAAAGAAACAGAAAAAGAAGAAAACGATCTTTTAAAAAAATCTAAAGATTTTGAATCTAAAATTGATGAATCATTACTTATTTCATATAAAAAAATTAGATCTAGTGTAAGAAACGGACTTGCTGTAGTAGCTTTAGAAAGAGGTGCATCTGCAGGATCTTTTTTTACAATCCCTCCTCAAGTTCAAATAGATATAGCTTCTAGAAAAAAGCTTATCACAGACGAACATAGTGGTAGAATATTAGTTGATAAAGTTTTAGCAGATGAAGAAAATGAAAAGATGCAAAAACTTTTTACTAGTATTTAAAATGGATATTTAAATTATTTTACAAAACCACTCAATTGAGTGGTTTTTTTTTGAATTTGTATTAATATTACAAAATGATTTGTATTAAGACTGAAATTCCTAAAGAAATATGTGATATTGATGATGAATTAAAAGCAATTTATCACAGTAGAGATTCTATCTGTATTTGGGTTTTTAAAACGAGAAAAGATAGAAATAAGTTTATAGATGAAACTATTGGAATGTTAAAGAAAGAAAGAGAGGAATACTATTTAAAATTTTATTCGTAAATGAAAAATTATTTTCTTAAATGGGTATTTGGCTTTTTTGTTTTACTTTCTTTAGACTTGTTTATGGAAGGGCTAGTATTTGAATGGTTAGGATGGAATAGTACGACAAAAAATGATTGGTTTTTTATATTATGGTGGGGATTGGTAGTAGTATGGTTTATTTTTGGATTAGTAATTTTTATAAAAAAATTAAAAAAATCTAACTAAATGTTGAGGTTAAAATGGTAAAGCTTATGGTTAAGAATTAGAACCAGTTATTGCCTAAGTTTAATTTCTACTAAACCTTCAACTTTATAACTTAAATGATTAAATACTATTTAAGATTTAAGTTTGAAATAATATATTCATATGCTTCATCTACACTACTGGTAATAAAAAAAAGATCCAAGTCCTTCCTTTCTATTACTCCATAATCAACTAAAGTTTCAAAATTAATTAATTTAGACCAATACTCTTTCCCAAAAAGAACTATTGGTTGATCTTTCTTGATTTTTTCAGTTTGGATTAGAGTAAGAATCTCAAAAAATTCATCTAAGGTTCCAAAACCTCCAGGCATAATCACAAATGCTTCAGCCAGATAAGAGAACCAGAATTTTCTTGTAAAAAAATAATGAAATTCAAAATTCAAGTCTGGAACTACATATGGATTAGGGCTGTTTTCAAAAGGCAATGAAATTCCTAAAGCAATAGATTTTGTTTCTGCCTCACTTGCCCCACGATTTGCTGCTTGCATGATTCCAGGGCCCCCACCTGAGCAAATGACATATTTTTGATTTACCTGGTTTAAATTCTTAGACCATTCAGATAATCGTTTTGAGAGTATTCTTGTTGCATCATAGTATTCTGCTAGTTTAAGGCTTTTACTTCTTCCTTTGATGGATTCTTCCTTGCCGCTTACCTCCTCAGGTGAGGGTGCTCTTGCTGAACCAAAAATTACGATCGTGTTTTTTATCTTTTCTTCTTCAAATTGTTTTTTTGTGTAAAGATATTCAGACAGAATCCTTAAAATTCGGGCATCTTTACTATTTAAAAAATCTAGGTTTTTATAAGCTTTTTCTGGTAGAAGATCTTTTGTATTTTTAGTTTTATTCATAACTCGACTATACTTCTTTAGATAATATTTAAGGATAAGAAATGGATCAATAAGATATCCAAACCTGGTGGGCCTCTCGGTCCTAATTTCGAACTTTTTTAATCTTTTTATACTATTTCTTCTTAGCTAAAATTAGCCATAGGGCTACTCCAATGGAAACTGCTGATCCTACTGCAATTGCTGTGATAATTGCTATTGGCATTCTATTCGTTTTTTAACTTATTAATTTTTTTGCAAATATATAAAAACCTCACTCAAATGAGTGGGTTTATTTTTGGTGGGCGCTAAGGGATTCGAACCCCTGACCCCTTGGGTGTAAACCAAGTGCTCTGAACCAACTGAGCTAAGCGCCCTAATATATTGACTATCAAGTGATTAAGTCATTTTCAAATATATGCACTTTTTTTAACCATTCATTACCTTATTCCTTATTACTATAATAAAGCACAAAATTTGAGCAGCAAATATAAAAACTTTTGCCATTACTAAAGCATTAAATATGACTTATTCAAACACTATAGAACCTCCAACTTGTTCAGCTCCACTTTCTGTCATTATTAGTATTCTTAAAGCATCTTATTTATTAGGGTTTAGAAATTCAGACCTTTTACCAATACAGTAATTATTATATTCATAATTAATAGATAAGAATTATCTTTTAAAAACCCTCACAAGTAATCATAACATATAGTTATTTCTAGTTATTTTAACTCTATACTAATACTTCTTATATATTATATTAGTATAGAGTTATGCTGTTAGTTTAACATGTTATTTTAGAATTATGGATAAATTCAAAAGTATGGGTTAACTCAATTCGTTCACAGCTCTTGATGCCATATTGATTGCAGCTTTAGCATCAGCACTACCTGCAGAGTCGCAATTAGCTATTGTAATTTGTCCAAATGGTTGTCGTCCTATTTTGGTAGAGTTTTTTGGACCGCTAACAGTATACCCGTGTGCCCAGCGATTGACCGTAATACTTTCTACATCTTTATCGAAATCAAATAATTTCTTCGGGAGCATACCACTCAAATGTGATCTAATTTCCTCTTCGTAGTCGCTGAATTGCAAACCTAACATTCTGTATCGTGCTTCACGATATTGCTCGATTCGTGGTGCACCAACGGTTTCTCCATATGGACAGCTAATCATCTGAATAATACAAGGGTCGTCTGGTGTCTTGGTATACTCATATCCACCCATACTCACAGGAAAATCCATGAAAATTGCTTGGTGCATATTTCCTGGGGACATTGCCATTCCAATTTCCATTTCTTTCATTGCCCTCCAATTCTTTAAGCTAACGCTACTGTATTGCAATGGGCTTTTCGATTGAAGTCTTAATGCCGATGCTTGTTCTTCTGGAAGATCTGAAACGATATGCGGAATCATCATATTGTAACAAGCCATCACCACACTTTTAGCTTTTATCATGTGTGACTTGTTGTTATTGATATATTTTACAAAAATTTCACTTGAGTTTTTTGGATCACTACCATGTCGCACATTTACAACCGTACTATTTAGCCTTATACGAACAGTGTTGCTGAATTTATCTAACTCGGCATATTTAAATTTTGACAATACAAGCTCTTCGGCGTTCTTTCCCTCAGCTACACCAGGAATCATTTTTTTTACCAAAGCACGTGCAATGCTAGCATTGCCATCTGGAAAATGATAAATGTATGGATTATCTTCATCGTATACAGTTTTGGGAATGAAACCAAGAGCTCCACAACTCTTGGCAGTTTCTATAGTCATCAAGTCTGTTCCTGATACTGCCCAATCTAAAGCAGAATGTCTAGCCATTCTTAATATACCAGGATCATCAACACCCAAAGTGTCTTTCAAGTAATCGAAGTATGAATGAGAACGAATATAATCATTCAATTTATTTTTGGGTACATTTATTTTATGTAGTCCACCATTCAATACCTTAAGTAATTGTTTTTTACCTTTCTTACTTAAAGGAGCTTCTTGTGCAGCATCTTCATTGGATAATTTTCCAGCCATAAGTCCTTCTATATAATTTGGATAATTACAATAAGGATGTCTGACCACTTTATCTTCACCAAATATTTTTTTATTGAAGTAAGTAACGGATCCTAAATTATTTCTTTTATAAAAGTCGCGATCATAAGCTGTATTAAATCGCTCTATCTCTACACCTATATCTTTTAGAAGATCATGTACAACTTTATTTCCAAGTTTTGGATCTACTATAGATTGTGAACCACCATTGGATATTAGAGTTTTTCCATCTATTGTATGCTCATTTCGTTTGGCATGACCACCAAAATCATCATGATTATCCAGGATAAGCACCTTCTTATCTTTACCATATTTTTGTTGGTAGAAATATGCAGCTGATAGTCCACTGATTCCTCCGCCAACAACAACTAAGTCATAAATTTCTTTCAATTTGTTAGTTGGTCCCCAGTCTGATTTTTTACTCCATGCTCTGTCATGTGCATGGGTATTTGATCCTGGGTGACTTCCTCTAAGACCAGTGAGTGACGGTGGATAATACAATGAGTTGAATTTGTCTGAAAAAGTATTATTTGTACACCCTGGAAACATAGATGCTCCAGCCACCATTAAAGTTCCATTAATAAAATCTCTTCTTTTCAATAAAATTAATTTTTTATTTGATTGCTTATTATCTCAGAAACTACAAAACTGCTTCCACATATAAAAATCAAATCATCCTTACTCGATTCATTTAGACAAATTTCATACGCAGTTTTTACACTTAAAAAAGATTTAGAATTAAGTCCTATTTCATTTGAATAATTAAAAACTTCTTTCACATTTAAGGCTCTATTTATTTTAGGTTGACAAAAATAAAAAAAAGCATCTTTAGGGAATAAATTCAAGATTTTTTTAAAATTTTTCCCCTGAACAAACCCTATTACTATTCTTAATTTATTGTAAGAAGTTTTATTAAGTTCTTCAATATTTAACCTAAAAGCTTCAATGTTATGACCAATATCTAGTATAGTTTTTGGACATTGATTAATCATTTCCCACCTTCCTCTTAATCCTGTGTTTTTAACTACTTTCAAAAGCCCCTCTTTTATATTCTTATTAGTAATTATAAAATCTTTCAGTAGCGACAACGATTTAACTACACAATTAATATTTTTCTTTTGAAATAAACCATTTAAATCAGTTTTATAGTCATTTAAATTATCCTTTTCTAAGGAATAAATTTGAGAATTTAATTCAAAAGCTTTTTCTTTAAAAATACCATAAACTTCATCTTGATATTCACTAATTACAACTGGGACCTCTTTTTTAATAATCCCTGCTTTTTCTTTAGCTATATCAAAAATATTATTTCCTAAAAATTCCTTATGATCTAATCCAATATTAGTGATTACGCACAGTTCTGGAATAATAATATTAGTTGCATCTAATCTTCCCCCTAACCCTGTTTCAATTATAGCTATATCAACTTTAGACTTTGAAAAATAATCAAATGCCATAGCTACGGTCATTTCGAAAAAAGATATATTATTTTGATTAAAATAATCAAATTGATTTTTTACAAATGAAACAACAAAATCTTTATCAATTTTTTTTCCATTTATGCGAATCCTTTCTCTAAAATCTTTTAAATGTGGAGATGTATATAGTCCTACTTTATAACCTGCTTCGTATAAAATTGAGGCTAACATATGGCTTGTTGATCCTTTACCATTAGTTCCTGCAATATGAATGGATTTAAAATTATTTTGTGGATTGTCAAGGCTTTTACAAACTGATTTTATAGAAGACAAATCCAGTTTATACTTAAAAAACCCATCTCTTTGGTAAACAGGTAATTGATTAAAAAGCCAATTAACAGTTTTTATATAGTTCATTATATTTTATAACATGAAAAATCTTAAAAACATAAAAGTACCATAGCCTGCCCAAAAGCCTATCATTGCTAGAATAGTTATGTTCTTCATATACCAAAAGAAATCTATTTTTTCCATTCCCATAGCTACTACACCAGCAGCTGAACCAATTATAAGCATGCTTCCTCCAGTTCCAGCTGAATAAGCTATTCCATGCCAAAGCGGATCATCAATAGGATTTGGGAACATTCCAATAGAAGCTGCTACTAATGGGACATTGTCTATTAAAGCTGAAAGATGACCTAGAAGTACAATAACAACGTCAGAATTTGGAATTGATTCGTTAATCCAATCAGCAAAATTAAACAAAATACCTACAGATTCTAATGCTCCTACAGCCATTAAAATTCCTAAAAAAAATAAAATACTAGGTAATTCAATTTTAGTAAGAGATGCATGTACTGGACTATCATCAGCTTTCATGTCATGATCAAAATCTACTTTGGATATATTGAATTTTTTATTACTATAAAATTCTGCAACTGTAGCAACAAAAGCTAAAGCAAGCATCATTCCCACATAAGGAGGCAAATGCGTAACTGTTTTAAAAAATGGAACAAAAAGAATTGAGCCTAAACCGATAAACAACATTTTATTACCATAAGGATTTAATTCAGTATCTGTCACATTAGAAGGAATTATAAACTCTCCTTTAAAAATTTTAAATTTTGAAGAAATTAAAAATGGTACAACCATACATATTAAAGATGGTAAAACTAAAAATTTGATTAAATTAAGAGTAGTAACTTTATCAGCAATCCATAGCATAGTAGTAGTTATATCTCCAATTGGTGAAAAAGCTCCACCTGCATTAGCTGCTATAATAATTAAACCTGCGTACCATAATTTCAATTCTTTATTAGTCACTAGCTTTTGAAGAATAGTAATAAGTACTATAGTTGCTGTAAGATTATCAATAATTGCTGACAAGCCAAATGAAATAAATCCAAAAATCCATAATAAAGTAACTTTACTTCTAGATTTAATTAATTTTTTTATTCCAGAAAATCCACGAAAAAAATCAATGATTTCAACTATGGTCATAGCCCCAAGTAAGAAAATTAATATTTCTGCAGTTTTTCCAAGATGGTGTAATAAAATTTCATCTAAATGGGCAGGTTCTAAACTCAATAATTCTAAGTTTATCTCAAAAACAGGTAAATGATTTAAAGCAATGACTGCCCATAAAACACCCATCATTCCCAAAGCTGGAATTAACTTGTCAATTTTAATTGAATGTTCTACAGTTATTAATAAATAACCAACAACAAATATTGAAATAAGTAAAATTTCCATTTAAAAAGTTTAGAATAGTAAACATATTAAAAAATAAATAAATTGTAATTACATTATTACTAATAATTAAGTAATAAAATAACAAATAATCAAAATTTATCTTTATTATTATTAAGTCAATATTAATTTTCCATTTAAGGCCAAAAGGTTTTTAAAAAACTTCCCTATTTTATAATTTTGCAGGTTCCAAACTTAGAGCATGCTACCAAACAAACAAGGATTATACTCTCCAGAATTTGAACATGATAATTGTGGTGCTGGATTCATATGTAGTTTGAAAGGAAATAAAACTAATGATATAATTCATAAAGCATTAAATATTTTAACTCGTCTTGAGCATCGTGGAGCAGTAAGTTCAGATGGAAAAACTGGAGATGGAGCAGGTATTCTAATTGAAATTCCTCACGAATTTTTCATAAAACAATGTAATTTTAAATTGCCTGAACCCTATGAATATGCAGTTGGAATGGTTTTTCTTCCAAAAAAAAATAACCAACTTAATTATTGTGTCGATATTTTTGAAAAAGAAATAAAAAATCAAAATCTTTCAATTTTAGGATGGAGGGAAGTTCCTGTTAATTCAAAAGTTGTTGGAAATATCGCAAGTCAAACACAACCAAAAATAAAACAAGTTTTTATTGGTAAAAACAATCAAAAATTATCAGATGTCGAATTTAATACCAAATTGTATGTTGCTAGAAAAATTGCAGAAAACACACTATACAACATAGATTTTTCACAAAAAAATTACTTTTATTTCTCCAGTCTTCACAATAGAACATTAATTTATAAAGGATTACTTGTTCCAGAAGATATTGATAAATTCTTTTTAGACTTATCAAATTCTGAATTGGTTACTAGACTTGCTTTAGTTCATCAAAGGTTTTCAACAAATACTTTTCCGACATGGGATTTAGCTCAACCTTTTAGATATATGTGTCACAACGGAGAAATAAATACTTTGAAGGGTAATTATAGTAGAATGAATGCTAGAGAAGAACTTTTAGAAAATGAATTTATAGGCGATGATTTGAAAAAAATATTTCCAATTATTTTAAAAAACAAATCTGATTCAGCTTGTATGGATATGGTTGTTGAGTTATTACTTACAACAGGTAGATCTCTACCTGAAATAATGATGATGATGGTTCCTGAAGCTTGGGAAAAACATAAATCCATGTCTGATGAAAAAAAAGCTTTTTACGAGTTTAATTCTTGTATTATGGAACCCTGGGACGGACCAGCTTCAATTCCATTTACTGACGGAAAATATATAGGGGCTCTTTTAGACAGAAATGGGTTAAGACCCTCAAGGTATAGTATTACAAAAGATGGATATGTTATTATGTCATCAGAAACTGGAGTAGTTGACATAAAGCCTAATAACATTGAAAAACATGGAAGGCTAGAGCCAGGTAAAATGTTTTTAGTTGACATGAATGAAGGTAGGATTATTGAAGATGAGGAAATAAAAAATAAAGTAGTTTCAAAATATCCCTATAGACAATGGTTAGATAAAAATATTCTTCCTTTAAAACAGGTTCCATACACTGGTAATAAAACTCCTAAAGAAAAAATAGATTTTGAAACTAGGCTAAGAGTTTTCGGATATACTGAAGAAGATTTAAAAACACTTATACTTCCAATGTGTATTTCAGGAAAAGAAGCCATTGGATCTATGGGTACAGATACACCACTTGCTGTTTTATCTAAAAAACCCCAATTACTATTTAACTATTTCAAACAATTATTTGCACAAGTCACTAACCCTCCATTAGATGGAATTAGAGAAGAAATAGTTACCGATACCAGTCTAGGCCTTGGTAGTGATTACAATCTTTATGACATAGTCCCTAAACATTGTAAAAAATTAAAAATTGCTAACCCAATAATTTCAAATAAAGATTTAGATAAAATAAAGTTCATAAAAAATAAAGACTTTAAAAGTTCGTCCATAAGTGCTCTTTATAAACTAAAAAAAGGTCATAATGGTATTGAAGAAGCTCTTCAAAATATGGTAAACGAAGTAAGTAATAAAGTTAATAACGGTATTAATATAATAATCATAAGTGACAGGGGAATTAATAAAAAAATGGCTGCAATTCCTATTCTATTAGCTTGCTCAACTATTCATCATTTTTTAATAAAACTTAAAAAAAGATCGAAATTTGGAATTGTCATAGAATCTTCTGAACCTAGAGAACCTCATCATTTTTCAATGCTATTTGGTTATGGAGCCAGTGCAATTAATCCATATTTAGTTAATGAGATTATTGAATACCATCATAATCAAGGCTTTTTCAAAGATCAGGCATTGAATATATCTATAGAGAAATATAATACGGCTATTGCTAAAGGAATTCTAAAGGTGATGAACAAAATTGGAATTTCTACACTTCACTCTTATCGTGGCGCTCAAATATTTGAAGCTCTTGGTTTAAGAGAAAATTTTATAAAAAAATATTTTAGCAATACACCTAGTAGAATACAAGGGGTCGGTTTATATGTTATTGAAAAAGAGTTGTCAATTCGACATAAAAAAGCCTTTGAAAAACAAAATTCTTTTACCAATCTTGAAATTGGAGGTAACTATAGATGGAGAAGAAATGGAGAAGCTCATATGTTAAATCCTTCTACTATTTCTAAACTACAGCAATCTGTTAGAGAAAACAAATATGAAACATATAAAGTTTACTCTGATTTAATTAATAAGCAAAATGAACAACTCATGACTTTGAGAGGAATGTTCAAGTTTGTTGATTTAGATCCTATTCCTATTACAGAAGTAGAGCCATGGACAGAAATTGTAAAAAGGTTCAAAACTGGAGCTATGTCTTATGGGTCTATAAGTAAAGAGGCTCATGAAAACCTAGCAATTGCAATGAATAAAATTGGAGGAAAAAGCAATTCAGGAGAAGGTGGAGAAGATCCTGTTAGGTTTAAAAAAGAAGCTAATGGAGACTGGAAGAATAGCGCTATTAAGCAGGTTGCTTCAGGAAGGTTCGGAGTTAGTTCTTATTATCTTTCAAATGCAAAAGAAATTCAAATTAAAATGGCGCAAGGTGCTAAGCCTGGTGAAGGTGGACAATTACCTGGTCCAAAAGTTAATCCGATGATTGCTAAGGTAAGAAATTCAACTCCATACGTTGGTTTAATTTCTCCTCCTCCCCATCATGATATATATTCGATTGAAGATTTGTCTCAATTAATTTATGACTTAAAAAATGCTAATAGAGATGCTAGAATTAATGTTAAATTAGTCTCTGAAGTAGGAGTTGGAACAATTGCTGCTGGAGTTGTTAAAGCAAAAGCAGATGTCATATTGATTTCAGGCTATGACGGAGGAACTGGAGCTTCTCCTCTTACCTCATTAAAACACGCAGGTCTTCCATGGGAGCTTGGTATTGCTGAAGCTCAGCAGACTTTAGTAATGAATAATTTACGAGGAAGAGTTGTTTTAGAATGTGATGGTCAATTAAAAACTGGTAGAGATGTAGCAATTGCTTGTCTTTTAGGAGCTGAGGAATTTGGTTTTTCTACAGCACCATTAGTTGCTTCAGGGTGTATAATGATGAGAGCATGTCATTTAAATACATGCCCTGTTGGAATAGCTACTCAAGATCCTGAATTAAGAAAAAATTTCAAAGGAAAGCCAGAACATGTAATAAATTTTATGCATTTTGTTGCTGAAGAACTCAGATCAATAATGGCAGAACTTGGATTTAGAACAATGAATGAAATGATAGGTCAGAGTCAAAAAATTAATATGAATGAAGCTTTAGATCATTATAAAACAAAACATATTGATTTGTCTAATATTTTATATAAACCAATTATAGGAAAAAATGTTTCTATAAAAAACAACTCTAAACAAGATCATAATCTAAAAAATGTTTTAGATTTTAAGATTATTAATAAAGCTAAAGCAGCAATTCAAGGTAAAAATAAAATAGATTTATCATTCAAAATAAAAAATACAGATAGAAGTGTTGGAGCTATTTTAAGTAATGAAATATCGAAAATTCATGGTTCTAAAGGGCTTTTAGAAGATTCAATAACAATTAATTTCAATGGAGTCGCTGGACAAAGTTTTGGAGCATTTAGTGTTAAAGGATTAACCTTAAAAGTCGATGGAAATACAAACGATTATTTGGGTAAAGGGCTTTCAGGTGCTAAAATAATTGTTAAAATTCCTTCAGGATCAACTTTTAAATCATATAAAAATGTAATAACTGGTAACGTTGCACTTTATGGAGCAACATCTGGTGAGGCTTATATTAATGGTATGGCTGGTGAAAGATTTTGTGTAAGAAATTCTGGAGCAACTGCAATTGTTGAAGGAGTTGGAGATCATGGTTGTGAATATATGACTGGAGGCATTGCTCTTATTCTTGGGAAAATAGGAAGAAATTTTGCAGCTGGAATGAGTGGGGGAATTGCTTTTATTTACAAAGGAATAAGTAATTATGATATAAGTAATTTCAATATGGAAATGATAGAAATTGAAGAGCCATCAATTCAAGATTTAAATTTAATTAAAAAATTAATTAAAGATCACTTAAAATATACTTCAAGTGAGATAGCGCAGGATTTACTTTCTAATTGGGCAAAAGAATCAAAAAACTTTATCAAAATATTGCCTACAGAATATAAATTAGCTTTAGAAAAAATGGCAAATGAAAAAATATCTAAAATTATTAATTAACTGAAATGGGTAAATTAAAAGGATTTATAGAATATGAGAGAATTGATGAAGGTTATGTTCAAGTTAAAAATAGGCTAAAAAACTATAAAGAATTTACCATTAAACCTTCTGAAGAAAAACTTAAAAAACAAGGTGGAAGATGCATGGATTGTGGGGTCCCTTTTTGTCATAGTGGATGTCCATTAGGAAACTTAATTCCAGATTTTAATGATGCTGTTTATAATAATAAGTGGAAAAAAGCTTTACATATATTACACTCCACTAACAATTTTCCAGAATTTACAGGTAGACTTTGCCCAGCCCCATGTGAAGAAGCTTGTGTCCTTGGAATAATTAACCCTCCCGTTTCAATTGAAATGATTGAAAAATACATAGTAGAAAGAGGTTTTAAAGAGGGATGGATTAAAGCCATCCCACCATTAAAAAGAACAGGGAAAAAAATTGCTATAATAGGATCAGGTCCCGCTGGATTAGCTGCCGCACAACAATTAAATAAAGCAGGTCACTTTATTGATGTATTTGAAAGAGACTCAAAAATAGGAGGGCTATTACGATATGGTATTCCTGATTTTAAAATGGAGAAAAACATTATAGACAGGAGATTAGAAATTCTAATTAATGAAGGAATAAATTTTAAAACCAATATTGAAGTTGGAAAAAATTTACCAATTGAAGAATTGAAAAAATATGATGCCGTTGTTTTATGTGGAGGTGCAACTATAAAAAGATCATTAGCTATAAAAGGGTCTGAACTAAATGGAGTTAAACAAGCAATGGATTTTTTAAAACTTCAAAACCAAGTTATAGATGGAATTGCTAAAACAAGTCAGGAGTTAAATGCTAAAGGAAAAAATGTGATTGTCATTGGTGGTGGAGACACTGGGTCAGACTGTATTGGAACATCTAATAGACAAGAGGCTAAATCTGTAACAAATTTTGAAATTATGCCTAAACCTTCATCTAAACGGAACGATGACAATCCATGGCCATACTGGCCTTTTAAACTAAAAACAACAACTTCTCATAAGGAGGGAATACATAGAGAGTGGTGTGTTTTAACCAAAGAGTTTGTAGGAGATAAAAAAGGAAATGTAACAGGACTAAAAACTGTCGAAGTAGAGTGGATAAAAAAAGCAGGGGAAAGACATCAATTAAAAGAAATTAAAGGGTCTGAAAAATTATGGCCATGTGACTTAGCATTATTAGCCTTAGGATTTACTGGACATGAGACAAGTCTTACAAAACAATTAAATATTAAAACAGATGATAAGTCCCAATTAATATGTCATAATTATCAAACAAGTACTCCCAATATTTTTTCAGCAGGTGATATGAGAAGAGGACAGTCTTTAATAGTTTGGGCAATATCCGAAGGAAGAGAGGCCGCTGTTCAAGTTGATAAATTTTTAATGGGTTATTCTAGTTTAGAAACAAAAGAAAAAGGGGATCTTCCCTTAGTTAGGTAAATTTTGTTTAATTAAAAAAATTCCAAACCAACCCAAATCTAATAGAAAAATCTCTATAAGGATAAGAAGGTGAAGAATAAAAATTATTTCCTGTTAAACTTGAATTAAAATGTTCTGCTTTTAAAAACAATCTAGTCTGTTTTATTTTTGCATTAACAAAAAAATCAATTAAAGGGAATCCTCCAATTTGCTTTTTATTTTGAATATGAAATGAACTAATTAATGGGTTATATTCATTAGAATAATACTTCGAAAAATACTTAACACTTACTCCAGTTTGAAAAAACATAGCTCCTTTTAAGATAGTATTGGAATAATAAATTGTATTTCTAGATAAAAATTCAGGTAAATTTAAAATATTGCCATTTTGGTTAACTTTTTGATATACTAATGAATTATCTAAACTAAACTTTCCTAACTTAAATTCTTTTTGCCATTTGATTTTTAAATATTCTATAGTTGAATCCAACTGATTAACTTTTGGAATTAGACTTTTGTTTTCAGGCTCCCCTACTTTATCTTCACTAAGTAAATAAAAATAAGTGTAATCATTAATTATTCTAAAATCAAATCTAAAATAACCTGCTAAATGAGAATTAATACTTAAATAAATATTATTAGTTTGTGTTTTTTTTAATTCATTTTCCCAATTTAAATCATCATAACTACTTTTATATAATTCATAATAAAATCCAGGATGTTTAGTGACAATGTTTAACCCTATTAGATATATAAAATTTTCGTTTTTTAATGAAGTAATATTAAAATCGATTAGATCTCCTAGCCTATCGCCAAAAAGATTTTTTGTGATTTTTCCTTTTAATTTATGCTCAAAAATATTTTTATTTACTTTAAATGAAATTGCATTTTCATTTTGATCAAAACCTTTGGAATCATTTGATAATGAGTTTGATATATAATTGTAATTATAATTAGTATAAATTAGTTTGATTTTTCCAAAAAGATTTGAATTTAAATATGTATAAAACTCGTTTAAAGTACTTTTAAGTTCTGTTTTATCATTTACTATATTTATTCCTAAGCTGAGATTACCATAATAATTACTAGCAGAGCTTTGATAAAAAGAGTTGTATAAAGTTTCATATTCAAATTTATGCCCAATTGACAAATTATTTTGTTTAACAGAGTCTTTCTTCTTAGATAAAGAAAATTGATGATCAAAATAATATCTTTTACTAGAAAAATTGTTTATGGCATCTTCAAATTTCACGGAAAGTTTAGATCTCTCATTAAATAATTGGTCTTCAGATTCAAAATCAACTATTGAAGAATCCGTTAATCCTCCATTTTCTTTATTCTCATAATTTTGATTAACAACATGCATTTTAAAATTATATCTGTTATAAGTTGAATTATAATTGACTGTGAATCTAAAATTTTTTGAACCAGCAAGAATATTTTGATAGTTTCCTAAAGATCTCAATCCTTTAAAAGCAATAGAAAAATTTAATTTTTCTGAAACATTTGAAGTAAAAAAAGCATCAGTAAATTGTCCTTGCTCCATTACTGTTTTAAACAATAGTTCAGTCAATGGTGTAGGAACATAATAATAATTAATGTCCTCTGATTTCAAATAAGCATATTTTTTAGAAGAAAAACTAACTGATGGTAAAAAAGATTGTTCTTCATAATGGTGTGTCAAAGCATTGTAAGTTTGACCGATATTAGAAAATTTTAGAAGTTCAAAATCATCTTTTCTTATGTAATTAAACTTATAATGTTTTTTAATAGACAAGGTTGTATCAAGATAAGTAGAGTCCTTAATACTATTTAAAATTATGTATTTTTTTATATCAGGTAATTTAGATTTAGTAATAGAATCCGAATTAGATTTAAACATATTCTTAAAAGAACTAATCCCTTCATCTTCTTGACAATACAAAGTACCTATACAGAAAAAAAATATTAAAGAAAATAAAGAACAAGCTCTCATTGAAATAATTTAGAGTAAAGTTATTAATTTCATTTTACTTATATTTTAAATATTATCTATTTTTAGATTAAATAAAATTATGTTAAAGCCCTTTTTTTCTAGCTATATTGAATGTGGAACTGATGAAGCTGGGAGAGGATGTCTTGCCGGCCCAGTAACAGCTGCAGTAGTGATTTTGCCAAAAAATTTTAAAAATAAAATTTTAAATGATTCAAAATTACTTTCACTAAAATCAAGAAATATTTTAAAAAAAATTATAATTGATAATGCTATTGACTATGCTGTATCACATGTTTCTGTAAAGAAAATTGATGAAATAAATATTTTAAAGGCTTCAATTTTAGCAATGAATCAAGCCATTAGAAAGCTAAAATTAAAACCAGAATTCATAATTGTTGATGGAAATAAATTTAATTCACATAATAAAATTCCTTTTAAATGCATAATAAAAGGAGATTCTAAATACATGAGCATTGCAGCTGCTTCAATTTTAGCTAAAACAAGCAGAGATGATTTAATGTTTAAGCTTTCAAAAAATAATCCGGAATATGGATGGGGTCAAAATAAAGGTTATCCTACCAAAGCCCACAGAGAGGCTATAAGAAAACATGGTATTTCAGTACATCATAGAAAAAGTTTTAAGTTGATTTAAAATCAATTAGAAATTAATTTAAGAGTTCATTACATTTACACTTATAATTGAAATGAAAAAAATATTATTAATTCTGTTGACTTTATCAATTATTAGCTGTGAAAATAGTTATCAGAAAACAACAACTTTATTAGATCTTGTTCCCACCAACCCTTTGCTTTTAATTAAGTATGAATCTATTAAAGAAACTAAATCAGAAATTTTTTATAATAATTTTAAATCTATAGTAGATATTAATCTTGACTCTATTTCAAATAAATTTTCTAATAAACCTATCTTAATTAGCTACCATAATATTGGCAAGAATAGCCTACAACACATTCTATTAACAGATTTAGAAAATGTTATAGAATTAAAAAATGAAATAATAGAGGATTCTATAAAATATAACGGATTTCTAATTAAAAAATTAAATAAAAACAATAAAACATATTACTCATCTGAAAAAAATGGGATTTATATAGAATCTATAAATAAACTTTTAATTGAAAACTCTTTAAGAGACTCTAACCATATAGCTAGCAATAGAGGCAATGATTTTGATAAATTATATAAAATATCTAACACCAATATTTCATTATTCATTTCTGATAAATTGAAGCAATATATTGACAAATTTGAATTTTTAGATTTTTTTAAAATTTCTGATATTTCAGATTGGTTTCAATTTGACATAGATTTTAATCAAAATCAATTAATGATTAATGGACTATCATTTAAAAAAGATTCTATTCCAAGAAAAATTAATAACTTGAGTGAAATAGATCCAACCATTTCAGACATTATTCAAATTGTTCCAAATAATTTTGATCAATTTGAAAGATTTAGTTACAACCACTCTCAATATTTAAAAAATGTTGAAAAAAATTATTCATTAGACAAGCTTGAATTAATTAAAAATGATTCTTTGTTATTTGATATATTTGAAATTGGTTCTATTGTTTTAAACAAGGATTCAATCTCAACTTTTAGTTTTAATAATAAAGAATTATTGAATTTTAAAATTCAAAACTCTACAGAAAGTAGCTATACCTATAGAAATAAAAAAATTTATGTGCTTTCAATTCCTCTATTTAATTCAAATACAATTGATAATTTTTACAAACCTTTTGATAAAAATTATTTAACAATATTAAATGACATTCTGATTTTGACTAAAAATAAAGGTAGTATAGAAAAAATGATTTTAAATTTTACTAACGAATCAACCATTAATAATTCTTTAAAATTTAATGAAATCTATTCAAAAATTCCTAAAAAAAGCAATCATTTAAAAATTTATAATCTTGAAAAATTTAACGATAATTTATTTGAAAAATTTGGTGTTTTAAAAGAAGATTTTCCTTTTTGGATTAATCATTTACTATTAGATGATGAAATAATTTACAATACTCATACAATTGAGAAATCAGAGAATATGACTAATTATTTAGGAGCTAACCTGTTATTCAGTTTAAAATTAAAGAGTCCAATTCATTTAAATCCTAAGCTAGTAACAAATTATATCTCAAAAGAAAAAGAAATTATTACTCAAGATGACTTGAAGAATTTATATTTAATTTCCAACAGTGGAGAATTAATTTGGGAAAAGCAACTTAAATCTAGAATAATAGGAGAGATTTTTCAAATAGATCTTTATAAAAATGGTCGTTTGCAATACGCATTTAATACTGAAAATAGTTTCATTATTTTGGATAAAAATGGGAATACAGTTAAAAAAATTAATCATAAAAAAAAATCAAGCCAAGGTCTTGCTATTTTTGATTATGATAATATAAAGAATTATAGATTTTTAACGAATAGTGGGGGAGACATTCAAATGTTGGATTCCAAATTAAAAAGAGTTAATGGTTTTAATAAAAAGAATATTAAAAGTAAAATTAGCAACCCTCCAAAACATTTTAGAATTGGATCAAAAGATTACTTAATAATAAATACTGAGAAGAAATTATATATAACAGATAGAAGAGGAAATATTCGAGTAAAAATTCCTGAAAATTTGAATGTAAGTGGTCAAGAAATTTTTATTAACCAAAATTCATTTATAACTATTGATCGATTTAATAATTTGGTAAGAATAGATGTTAATGGGAAAATATCGAAAAAACCTCTCCCACTTGAAACATCATATTTAATTACAGCTAACAACAATAACCTAGTTACTATTTCTGAAAATATTGTAACAATCAATGATAAGATAATAGAACTTCCTTTTGGCAATTACACAAGTCCAAAAATATTCAAGATTAAAAATCAAGATTTTATATCAATTACTGATAAAGATCAAGAAAAAATATACCTCTTTGATTCTAAAACTAATTTAATTGATAGCTTTCCAGTATTTGGAACTAATTCAATTGATTTCTCTATTAATAAGAAAGGGGAGAAATTCATTAGCTCTTCTGGTGAATCTAATGAAGTTTTAGTTTATTCGATCAATTAATTTAGCTGAAAAAATAGTTAAAAAATTATCGATTATTTTATTTTTAACCAAATCTATATCTATTTTTTTATTTGATTCTTTTGCAATAGAAGTTATTGATTTATTTGAAATTCCACATGGTATAATATTGTCAAAAAAGCTTAAATCATTATTTACATTTAAAGCTAAACCATGCATTGTAACCCATCTGCTTGCCTTAACACCCATAGCACAAATTTTTCTAGCTTCAAAAGAATTAGCGTCTAACCATACACCCGTTTCATTAATACTTCTTTCTCCATTAATTCCAAGTTCATTTAAAGTTAAAATGACGACTTCTTCTAGAAACCTTAAATATTTATGTATATCTGTGAAAAAATTATCCAAATCAATAATTGGGTAACAAACTACCTGACCTGGTCCATGACAAGTTATATCGCCACCACGATTAGTATAATAAAATTTGATACCCTTCTTTTCTAATTCTTCTTTATTTAATAACAAATTTTTAATTTCTCCACTTTTTCCTAAAGTATAAACATGTGGGTGCTCCACAAAAACTAAATGATTTTTCGTTATAATATTAGAGTTACTTCTTCTATTACTTAATTTAGACTCTATTATTTCATTAAATAGATTTAATTGATATTCTAAAGCTTTTTCATATTCAACTAAACCTAAATCATGGACTATAATAGATTTATTCATTTATAAAATTATTTTTTAGGATTATTTAAAATAACTAAAGCTGCAATAACACCTGGCACCCAACCACACAAAGTTAAAATAAACACTATTAAAAAGGAACCACAACCCCTATCTAAAACTGAAAAAGGTGGAAAAATGATAGATAATAAAACTCTCCAAAAACTCAAATTGTAAATTTTAATGCTAATATATATTATCTATATGAAAAAAAATATCTTAGTTGTAGCTTCTATTCGATTCCTTATCTTTGATAAAAAAATAAATTTTAAACTATGCTATCAGAGCAAGAGATTATAAGAAGAGAAAAGTTAAATAAACTTCGTGAATATGGATTAGATCCTTATCCTGCCGCTCTATTTCCTGTAAATACTTATACTAGTAAAATCATTTCAAATTTTACTGATAATCAATCTGTTTCAATTGCCGGTAGATTAATGTCAAGAAGAATTCAAGGAAAAGCTAGTTTTGCCGAAATTCAAGATAGTCAAGGAAAGATTCAGTTATACTTCAACAGAGATAAAATTTGCCCTAGTGAAGATAAGTTGATGTACAATGAAGTTTATAAAAAACTTCTAGACATTGGAGACATAATTGGAATTGAAGGAAATTTATTTACAACAAAGGTTGGTGAAAAAACAATTTCAGTCAAAAAATTCACTGTTTTAAGTAAATCTTTAAGACCTCTCCCTCTCCCTAAAAGTGACTCAGAGGGTAATGTCTTTGATGAATTTACTGACCCTGAACTTCGTTATAGACAGAGATATGTAGATTTAATTGTAAACCCTAAAATAAAAGAGACTTTTTTAAAAAGAACTAAGATCATCAACATAATAAGATCTTTTTTTAATGATAAAGAATATCTTGAAGTTGAAACACCCATTCTTCAATCAATTCCAGGTGGCGCTTCTGCTAGACCATTTATTACACATCATAATGCTTTAAATATTCCACTATATTTAAGAATAGCCAATGAATTATATCTTAAAAGATTAATTGTTGGAGGATTTGATGGAGTATATGAATTCGCAAAATCATTCAGAAATGAAGGTATGGACAGAACACATAATCCTGAGTTTACAATGGTTGAGCTTTATGTTGCTTACAAAGATTATTTCTGGATGATGGAAACTACTGAAAATTTACTTGAAAAAATTGCAAGTGATTTAAATGGAACCAGTAAAGTTATATTGGGAGATAATACAATTGATTTTAAAGCTCCATATAAAAGAATTAGTATTTTAGATTCTATAAAAGAGCATACTGGAATTGAAATTTCTGGTTTTGATGAAAAACAAATGTTTGAAACTGCAAAGAATTTTGGTATTGATGTAGATAAAACTATGGGTACAGGAAAATTAATTGACGAAATATTTGGTGCAAAATGTGAACATCATTATGTTCAACCTACATTTATAACAGACTATCCAAAGGAAATGAGTCCCTTAACAAAAGAGCATCGTGATAATCCTAGACTTACTGAAAGGTTTGAGCTTTTAGTTAATGGAAAAGAACTTGCTAATGCATATTCTGAATTAAATGATCCTATTGATCAATTATCTAGGTTCGAAGAGCAACTAAAGCTTTCTGAAAAAGGAGATGATGAAGCAATGTTTATTGATAATGATTTTATAAGAGCACTAGAATATGGGATGCCTCCAACATCTGGAATCGGAATTGGAATTGACCGTTTAGTAATGTTATTTACGGATAATAAATCTATTCAAGAAGTTATTTTTTTCCCTCAAATGAAACCAGAAGTTTCTAAACCAAAGTCAAAAAAAGAAGGTTTTATTAAAATAGGAGTTGATGAAAAATGGATTGAACATATTATGGAATTATATTCAAACATAGAAAATTTACTTTCTGAAAAGCCAACTCAAGTTCATCAGAAACTAAATGGATATAGGAAAAAAAACAAATTAACTATAGACCCGCTACAATTAGAAGATGTAGAGAAATGGTTTAATTAAAATCTATTTTTAAATCATATTTTTCTTATTATTTTATTATTAAGTTCATTGTCAAAACATACTTACGCATATCTTTTATTATTAATTAGTTTTTGCACTTCTTTATTATATAAAAATTATATAAAAAATTCAGATTAATTTAATATCTTCTACTGCATAAAAAATAAATCATGAAAAATTCATTAGTATATTCTCTAATACTCATCTTATTTGTTTCGTTTGAGTTAAGTGCTCAACGACCTTCAGCAGATGACAAAGAAAAAAAAGAAAGTAACAAAGAAGCGAGTAAGCCTAAATCTTACAAAGATATAATTACAAAAGATGCTGTCACTGATAAAGGCCTTTTTGATGTGCATAAAGTTAAAGAAAAATATTACTATGAAATAAATGATTCTTTACTAGGTAGAGAAATGTTGATGGTAACAAGAATTGCTAAGACTGCATCTGGTATTGGTTTTGGTGGGGGAAAGCAAAATACTCAGGTTTTGAGATGGCATAAAAAAGATGAAACTATATTATTAAGAGTAGTTTCACATAATGTTGTAGCAAATGATTCCTTACCTGTAAGTGAAGCAGTGTTAAACTCTAATTTTGAACCTGTTTTATATAGCTTTAAAATAGCTGCGATAAATAAAGATTCCACAGCATCAGTTATCGAGGTAACAAAATTTTTTACTGATGATGTTAAGCCTTTAGGATTCCCACAATCTAGAAGAAAAAGTTATAAAATTTCAAACCTTGACTCAAAAAGGTCTTTTATAGAATCCTTAAAGAGTTATCCGCAAAATATTGAATCAAGGTCTGTAAAAACTTACAATTCTTCCGATCCTCCGTCAAATGCTAGTGTTGGTGCTATTTCTTTGGAAATAAATAACTCTATGATTTTACTTCCAAAAGTTCCAATGAAAAGAAGGCATTTTGATCAAAGAGTTGGATGGTTTGCTCGTAGTCAAGTAGATTATGGTTTAGATGCGCAAGAAAGTAAATCTTTGAAGTATTTGGACAGGTGGAGACTAGAAATAAAAGAAGAAGATTTGGAAAAATTTAAAAATGGAGAACTTGTCACACCAAAAAAACAAATAGTATACTATATTGATAGAGCAACCCCCATTAAATGGAGGAAATACATAAAACAAGGAATCGAAGATTGGCAAGTCGCTTTTGAAGAAGCAGGGTTTAAAAATGCAATCATAGCGAAAGATCCTCCTTCAAAAGAAGAAGATCCAGACTGGAGTCCAGAAGACGTCAGGTATTCTGTAGTAAGATATTTGGCATCACCTATCCCCAATGCTAATGGTCCACATGTAAGTGATCCTAGATCTGGTGAAATTCTCGAATCTGATATAAATTGGTATCACAATGTAATGACTCTGCTAAGAAATTGGTTTTTTGTACAAACTTCTGCTATTAATGAACAAGCTAGAGGAGTTGCATTTAAAGATGAAGTTATGGGTAGATTAATTCGATTTGTTTCAGCTCATGAAGTTGGTCATACAATAGGATTGCCTCATAATATGGGTAGTAGTAGTGCCTACCCAGTAGATTCTTTAAGGTCTGCAACCTTTACTAAAAAATATGGAACTGCTCCATCAATTATGGATTATGCTAGATTTAACTACATAGCTCAACCAGAAGATAAAGGTGTAGCTCTTATGCCTAATATTGGAGTTTATGATAAGCATGCTGTCAAATGGGGATATAGACCAATTCCTGAATCAAAAAATGTTGAAGATGAAAAGGATACTTTGGATAAATGGATTCTTGACAATCAAGATAGTCTTTTACATAGATTTGGAAGTGCTGGTATCGACCCAAGTTCCCAAACTGAAGATCTTGGAGATAATGCGGTAAAGGCTAGTGAATATGGGATTCTTAATTTAAAAAGAATTGTTCCTAATTTAATAAAATGGACTTCTGAAGATGGTAAAGATTATGCGGATTTAAACACAATATACGCACAAGTTCTATCACAATTTAATAGGTATATGGGGCATGTAGGTTCTAATATTGGAGGTATTTATCAGTATTACAAAACCTATGACCAGTCTGGTGCTGTTTACACTCATGTAAATAAATCTCATCAGAAAAGTTGTATGAATTTTTTACAAAAACAATTATTTGAAACACCCTCTTGGATGATTGATGTTAATATTTTAAATAAAATTGAATTTGCTGGAAATACTAATAGAATAAGAGCAACTCAATCTAGAACATTGAATAGAATTTTAGATTTTGGCAGAATGGGTAGAATGATTGAAAATGAAGCAATTAACGGTAAAAATGCTTATTCATTATTAGAAATGATGACAGATTTAAGAAAAGGAATATGGAGTGAATTAAAAAATAATAAAAACATTGATGTTTATAGAAGAAATTTACAACTTGCTTACTTAGATAGACTAGAATACATAATGAATGAAGAACAAGGGACAACCCCTCCCTCTTTCAGAAATTATGTTACAACTGTAAAAGTGAGTCAATCAGATATTAGAAGTATTGCATTAAGTCAACTATTAGAACTTAAAAATGATATTAAAAAATCAATTAAAAAATCTTCTGACAAAATGAGTAAAATTCATCTAGAAGCTTCTTTAAATAAGCTAAATAAAATTTTAAACGGGAAAAGCAGTTAGACGATTTCGACAACTCTTATAGAAGATATAATCATTTTATATCAAAATCGACAGGATGATTTTGTTACAGGAGTTAGCTTTTATAAAGGATTCAGCAGCTCTTTTATACAGCATTTTAATTTTTTGTTTTTAGCCTTTGACCTATACTTATCTCATTATCTTTTAGCTTATTTATTTTAATTAAATCAGAGATACTAATATTGTGTTTTTTTGAAATTGAAAACAAAGTGTCTCCTTTTTTAACTATATGATTCTCATCTTCCTTTTCTAAACTTTTGGATTCTTTTTTAGAAATTCTTTTTTCTTTAGATTTATTTAGTGGTTTTTTGGATCCATCCAATTTCCAGAGTTCATATCTTTCTATAATTGAAATTAATTTATTGGCATAACCCGGGTCAGTTGCATAACCAGCTTTTTTTAATCCATTAGCCCATTTTATATAATTATCTTTTTTTAATTTAAATAAAAAATTATATCGATCCCTAGATTCTAAAAAAACTGAATGATCACGATAGGACATTTCTGGATTTCTATATTTTCTAAAACATTCTCCTTTTTTATCATCATCATGATAAACTTTTTTACCCTTCCAATTTTTATGACATTTTATTCCAAAGTGATTATTTGACTTCATAGCTAAGCCACCCTTGCCTGAGTTTGATTCTAAAATTCCTTGAGCCATAATTATGCTCGCTGGAATTCCAAATTTTTTCATTTCATTTATAGCAGTTTTAGAATATGTATTCACATACCAATGAGTTCTTTGCTCATTTGTCATTGTGTTAAAAAAACGATTAACAGATTTTTTAGATTTATTTTCAATTTTTTTTGGACTATTGTCTCTATAAGAAACTTTTTTAGTCCCACATGAACTTAAAAAAAATAAACAAAAAAATATTATTGCTTTATTATTGAACATCCTTTTCTCTTTAACTTAATATTTATTTCTTTTATAGATTGTAATCCTCCAGTGTTAATAATTAAAATTTTTTTTCCGAATTCCCATTTTTTATTCTCTATAAGATTAATAATTTTAAATAACATCTTAGAATTATATATAGGATCTAACATTAATCCTGTCATTTCAAAAAAGTTATTTATAAAATCAACCAATTTATTGTCAATTTTCGAATAACCTCCGAAAAAATCATCATCATATATTTCCCAGTTTGATTTCTTTACAAATTTACTAATTACATTTTTTATTCCACTCCCTTTTAAAGCAGAAAAACCTATTATTTTATGACTATCATTACTTGAATTAATTATTCCTGAAATTGTACCGCCAGATCCTACAGGGCAACAAATAACATCAAAAAATGAATCTTCTGAACTTAAGATTTCTTGACAACCTAATACACCCAACTCGTTAGTTCCCCCTTCTGGTATAATATAAGCACTAGTATATAAATCACTAATTGACTTGATATAATCTAATTCGTTTCTTTTTCTATAATCATCTCTTGAAATAAAAATAAATTTCATTCCTAATTCATTACATTTTTTTAGTGTTGAGTTATAATTTAATTTTTTTAATTCCTCCCCTCTAATTATCCCGTAAGTTTTCAATCCTTCTATTTTTCCAATAAAAGCTGTAGCTAATAAATGATTTGAATGAGCTCCACCAAAAGTCAATATTTCTTGCTTATTCATTTCTTTAGCTTTTTTAATATTATACTTTAATTTTCTAAACTTATTTCCAGAAACTGTTGGATGAATTTGATCTTCTCTTTTAATATAAAATTTAAAATTATTTTCATTAAATATCGGCAACATAATTTGCTGATTTACAGATTGAATATTTTTAAAAAAAGACATTTATAAAAAAGAAATATATTTACAAAAATAGATAGTCATTTAAAGATAGTATAACTTTAAATAAATTTTAGGCACACTTTTTGATTATTTTATTTAAAACAATTAATTATGAAAAAATTCTACTTCAACATTTTATTGTCATTTTCTTTAATCTTAATTTTTAATAGTTGTGGAACAATAAAAGTTGCTGCAGATTATGACTCAGAAGTTGATTTCACTAACTACAAAACTTATGCCTTCTATAAAACAGGTATTGACAAGGTAGAAATTTCTGATATTGATAAAAAAAGAATTTTAAAATCAATAAAAAAATCACTTACAAATAAGGGAATGTCTATAAATGAAAAGCCTGATTTATTAATTAATATATCAACTAAATCTTCCGAAAATATTTATATAGACAATTCATTTTATAGCCCATACTACACTGGATGGTATCCGTATTACGGTAGAAGCCATAGTAGGGTGGCTTACACCACTTCTGAAGGAGCATTATATATAGATCTTATTGATACTAAATCAAAGCAATTAATATGGCAAGGAAAAGGAATGGGAGTTTTGTCTTCTAATAAAACTAATAGAGATGAATTGATTGAGAATTTTGTTAATAAAATTCTGGATGTATACCCTCCAACAATTGTAGAGAATTAAGTTTTTAAAAAAGAATTTGCTTCTTTTAAAATTTTACTAATTCCATTAATATTGTTTCCACTTGCAGAGGCAAAGAATGGTTGACCACCGCCAGAACCTTCTATATGTTTCCCTAGTTTTTTAACAATTAAATTTGCATTTAATTGTTTAGATTCCACTAAATTTTTTGATATATAACAAACTACATAAGCTTTTCCATCAAACTTAGTTGTTAAAACTAAAAACAAATCATCTATCTCTTTTCCTGTATTAAATGCTAAACTCTTTAGCAAACTAGGCTCACATGAAAGTTCATACTTACAAAAGTTAACACCTTCTATTAGTTCAGCTTTTAATTTAAGCTCTTTTAAGTAAAAACTAGATAATTCATTATTAGTCTTTTCTAATTTTTTATGAACTGCTATACTTTGATTTTTAATTTTATTAATAGCTTCTAAAGGATCTTTATCATTTGATAAAAGAGAATTAACTTTTTTTAATGTCTTAGATTGATTGATTAAAAAACTAATAGCTTCAGATCCGCTTATTGCTTCAATTCTTCTAATTCCTGTAGATATTGCAGATTCAGAAGTTATGATAAAAGCTCTTATTTGACTTGTATTAGATACATGTGTTCCACCACATAATTCATGAGAATTTCCAAACTTCACTAACCTAACGGTTTCGCCATATTTCTCTCCAAAAAGTGCAATAACTCCCTGATCAATACAGTCTTTGTATATAGCAGATCTATTTTCTTCAATAGGTAATTGATCTATTATTTTTTGATTTACAAAAACCTGAATTTGATCAATATCCTGTTCACTTAATTTAGAAAAATGTGAAAAATCAAATCTTAAATACTTGTCTGATACCATAGATCCTTTTTGTTGAACATGAGTTCCTAAAACGAATCTTAAAGCTTCATGAAGTAAATGAGTGGCAGTATGATTACTAGAGCTAGATAATCTACTTTTATTATCCACCATTAAATTAAAGCTAGAATTCAGATTTCGCGGAAGTATGTCGACAATATGAATAACAGTATCATTTTCTGTAATTGTATTACTAATACTAATTTTTTCTTTTTCAAAAGACTCAAGTATACCTATATCTCCAACCTGACCTCCACCCTGTGCATAAAAAGGAGTTTTATCAAATACTAATTGAAAGACACTATGCCCCTTTTTAGAAATAGATTTTCGATATCTAACAAGTCTAGCTACAGAGCTAAGTTCATCGTATCCAACAAATTTCGTTTGGTCAGAATCTAATAGTTTAATCCATTCTTCATTTGAAGTGTTTGAGGAAAATCTTGATCTATTTTTTTGAATTTTCATAAGAGAATCAAACTCTACTAAGTCAAAATTCATTTCATTTTCTCTTAAAATAAGAGCTGTTAAATCTATAGGAAAACCAAATGTATCATACAGTTCGAAAGCATCAGATCCTGAAACTATTTTATTACTACTAGTTAATATTATTTCATTCAGTTTTAAAATACCTTTTTCTAAAGTTCTTAAAAATGATGATTCTTCTGCTTCAATAACGTTTTCTATAATTTCAATTTGGCCTTTAATTTCTGGGAATGCAGTTGAAAATTGAGCAGATAAGATTTTTACTAGTTTATATATAAATGGTGTCTTCTGGTTCAAAAATGTATATCCATACCTGACTCCTCTTCTTAAAATCCTTCTAATGACATATCCAGCTCCAGTATTTGATGGTAATTGACCATCTGCAATTGAAAAAGCAACTGCTCTTAAATGATCAACTATTACCCTAATAGCAATATCAATTTTTTCATTTGAGCCATATTTAAAATCAGTTATTATTTCGAGTTCCTTTATTAAAGGACTAAAAACATCCGTATCGTAGCTTGACTTAACGCCTTGTAAAACCATACATAATCTCTCAAAACCCATTCCAGTATCAATATGTTTTAAAGGAAGATTTTCTAAAGAACCATCTATTTTTCTGTTAAATTGTATAAAAACTAAATTCCAAATTTCAATAACTTCAGGATGATCCTTATTAATTAAATCTTTCCCAGAAACTAAAGCCTTATCCTTTTTAGATCTAATATCTACATGTATTTCTGAACAAGGGCCACAAGGTCCATTATCTCCCATTTCCCAAAAATTATCTTCTTTGTTACCTAAAATAATCTTATCCTTTTCAACAATTTTACTCCAAATATCATAAGTCTCTTGATCTATTAGAGTATTATCTTCTTTTGAACCTTGAAAAACAGTTATATAAAGTGAATCATTATCTATTTTATAAACTTCTGTTAATAACTCCCAAGCCCAACTAATTGCTTCTTTTTTAAAGTAATCTCCAAAACTCCAATTCCCCAACATTTCAAACATAGTGTGATGATAAGTATCTATACCTACCTCTTCCAAATCATTATGTTTACCCGAAACTCTTAAACACTTCTGAGTGTCAACAACTCTTTTATCATTACTAACTCTATTTCCAAGAAAGTTATCTTTAAACTGATTCATTCCTGCATTAGTAAACATTAATGTGGGATCATTTTTTATAACCATAGGAGCAGATTCAACGATCTTATGATTTTTGTTTTTGAAAAAATTTAAAAATTCTGAACGTATAAGATTCGAATTCATTAAGTGTTAATGATTAATTGATATTAAAAAAAACAATTTTATATCTTTACTTAAATTTTATTAAATAAACAGATTATAAATCATCAGTAAAAATAGTATATTTTAGTTAATGTTTAAGACCAAGTATTATTACGATCATAAAACTCTTTCTTATAGAAAAATTGAGAAGACTAAGGGAACTCAATTAAGAAATATTTTAGCATTTTTATCTGCTTCAATATTTTTTGGCATAATAAGTCTATTAGTTCTTCTTAATTCTTCAATAATTAATACTCCTACTGAACTTTCTCAGGCTAGAGAAATATCAAATTATAAATTTCAATTTGATTTGTTAAATAAAAAAATCAATCAATTAAATATTGTTCTTGAAGATATTGAACAAAGAGATAATAATGTATATAGAGTTTTATTTGAAACCAATCCTATACCTAGCGAGGTTAGAAAAGCTGGTTTTGGTGGAATTAATCGATATGAAAATCTTGAAGGTTTTGATAACTCAAAACTAGTAATAGAAACCACTAAAAAAATAGAAATTTTAACAAAGCAGATTGTTATTCAGTCTAAATCTTTGGATGAAATTGAAAGATTAGCTACTGATAAAGAAAAACTTCTTTCAGCTATTCCTTCTATTCAACCAATAAAAAATAATGATTTAACTAGAATGGCTTCAGGTTTTGGTAATAGAACAGACCCATTTACCAAATCTAGAAGAATACACTGGGGAATGGACTTTACAGCTCCTAAGAACTCTCCAGTTTATGCCGCAAGTGATGGTAAGGTAATTAGAGCTGATTCAAGATCCTCTGGATATGGAAAACATATACGGATTGATCATGGCTTTGGATACGTAACTTTATACGCCCACCTCAATGGATATAATGTGAAAAGAAATCAAAAAGTAAAAAAAGGAGATATTATTGGTTATGTTGGAAATACTGGGAGATCTCAGGCCCCTCATCTTCATTATGAAGTTCAAAAGGACAAAAAAAGAATAAATCCAATTAATTTTTACTATGGTAATTTAACCCCTGATGAATTTGATGCATTATTAAAGATAGCTAATCAAGAAAATCAATCCCTAGATTAATGCATGTCAATCTTCCTGAAAAATTATATTATAGTATCGGGGAAATCTCCGAAGCATTTAATGTAAATACTTCATTAATTAGATTTTGGGAAAAAGAATTTGAAATTCTTAAACCAAAAAAAAATAGTAAAGGAACGAGACGTTACTCTTCAATTGATATTGAAAATTTTCAAACCATTCATCATTTAGTAAAAGAAAAAGGATATACTCTCGAAGGTGCAAAAGAGCAATTAAAAATCTTAAATAAAAATTTTAAGGTTATTAAAAAGCTAGAAAAAGTAAAAGCTGCTCTTATTAATATTAGAAACGAGCTTTAATTGAATTTATTTTTTTCTAAAAAATATATTAATTGGAACTCCATTAAAATCATATATTTCTCTTATTTTATTTTCCAAATATCTTTTGTAAGGATCTTTAATATATTGAGGTAAGTTGCAAAAAAAAGCAAATTGCGGATATGAAGAAGGTAATTGGGTGCAAAATTTAATTTTAACATATTTACCTTTATATGCAGGCGGTGGATTCTTTTCAATAACAGGCAGCATAGATTTATTAAATTTTCTAGTAACAATATTTGTCTTTCTATTTTTATAAACTACCATAGCAGTTTCTATAGCTTTAAAAATTCTTTGTTTAGTTAAACTTGAAATAAAAACTATAGGAATATCTACAAATGGTTCAATTTCTTTTCTTATTTGTTCTTCAATTAATTTAATAGTATTGGTTTTTTTATCAACTAGATCCCATTTATTAACTAAAATGACTATTCCTTTATTATTTCTAGCAGCAAGCCAGAAAATATTTACAACCTGAGCATCAAATGATCTAGTAGCATCAAATAAAATCAAACATACATCTGAATTTTCAATCGTCCTTATAGATCTAACAACAGAATAGAATTCTACATCGTCACTGATTTTTGATTTTTTTCTAATTCCTGCTGTATCAATTAATTTAAAATCAAATCCAAATCTGTTAAAATGAGTATCTATACTGTCTCTAGTGGTTCCTGCTTCATCCTTAACCACATATCTCTCGTTACCAAGTAAAGCATTTATAAATGAAGATTTACCAGAATTAGGCCTACCAACAACAGCAAAACCAGGAACATCCTCTTTTATAATAGTACTTTCATCAGGTAAAAACCCAACTAATTCATCTAATAATTCTCCTGTTCCACTACCGCTAATAGCAGAAATATTAAATATTTTAAAACCTAAACTGTGAAACTCATTAGTCTCTAATATCCTTTTATGGTTATCGACTTTATTTACAGCAAGAACCACATCCTTATTAGATTTATGAAGAAGTCTTGCTATTTCACTGTCCATTGAATTAAGACCGCCATCAACATCAACGACAAAAATAATTACATCTGACTCCTCTATAGCGATCATCACTTGATCATTTATTTCTTTTTCAAAATTATCACTACCTCCTAACATATATCCACCTGTATCAATAACAGTAAAATCTTTACCATTCCAATAAGAAAAACCATAATGCCTATCTCTAGTTACTCCACTTTGAGAATCAACTATCGCCTCTCTTTTTTGAATTAACCGATTAAAAAGTGTTGATTTTCCAACATTAGGACGACCTACAATTGCTACTACAGAACTCATATCATATATTAAAGGGGTACAAATCTAAACTTTTATCTGTTATAAAATCATTTTTGATTATATCCAAATCTTTTAAGTTGTTTCTCACTTGACCTCCAATTCTTATTAACCTTTACTTGAAGGTCTAAAAATATCTTTTTATCAAAAAACACTTCCATATCAATACGAGCTTGAGTTCCTACAATCTTAATAGCCCCTCCCTTATGACCAATAATAATACCCTTTTGACTTGTTCTTTCAACCATTATTATAGATCTGATTTTAATTATATGTGGTTCTTCATCAAAAGACTCCGTGATTACTTCCACAGAATAAGGAATTTCCTTTTTATAGTTAAGTAATATTTTCTCTCTAATTATTTCATTTACAAAAAATCTTTCTGGCTTATCGGTTAATTGATCTTTAGGAAAATAAGCAGGTCCTTCAGGAACTATTTCTATTATTCTATTTAAAAGCTCATCTATATTAAACATTTCTTTAGCTGATATTGGCCATATTTCCGCATTCGAAAGTTCATTTTTCCAATAATCAATTTCAGATTCCAATTTTGATTGATTAATATTATCTATTTTATTAATAATTAAAATTAAAGGCGTTTTAGTGTTTTTAATTTTATTAAATAAATGAGCATCTTTAAGGTTGTAGTCCTTGTATTCCACCATATAAATAAGAACATCTGCATCCTCTAAAGTCATATTTACTGAATCCATCATTGATTCATGAAGTTTATGTGCGGGTTTTATAATACCCGGTGTGTCAGAAATAACCAGTTGATAATTGTCATTATTTATTAAGGCAAGTATTCTATGTCTAGTGGTTTGGGCCTTAGATGTAATAATAGAAAGTTTTTGACCTACTAAAGCATTAGTAAGAGTTGATTTTCCAACATTAGGATTTCCTATAATATTTATAAAACCTGACTTATGCATTTAATTGCAAATGTAAGACGGTAAAATTATAATTAATATAACTTTTCAATATAAATTAAAAAGTTGTAAATTCGCCCTCACATCGCGGGATAGAGCAGTAGGTAGCTCGTCGGGCTCATAACCCGAAGGTCACAGGTTCGAGTCCTGTTCCCGCTACTACACAAGACGGACTAGTATTTTTACTAGTCCGTTTTTTTTTATTTAAGCTTTTATTCAACTTGAACTTTTGTCTTTTTGTAACCTTTTCCTTACCTAAAGGTTTACTATATACTAATTTTTAGTTTTATTAGGATAAGCTGGTCGTTTAACCTTTTTTGTAGGATTAGCTTTTAGTTGTTTCATGGCTATTTCAATGGCTTTTTCTAATTGTGGATCATGACCTTTAATAACTAATTCGGGCCATTGCTCAACTTCAATATCTGGTGCAACACCTTCGTTCTCTACTCTAAACCCTTTATCTGAATAGAAGGCAACATTTGGAGCTGTAACAATGCCACCATCAATAAATTCTGGATAACCCAATACACCTACTAGCCCACCCCAAGTACGTTTACCAACTATAGTTCCTATATTGAATTTTCTAAACATCCATGGTAAATAGTCACCACCAGAACCTGCAGTTTCATCAGTAATCATCACTTTTGGACCTTGAATTGAAGCACTTGGTGATTTTAAATCTTTACCATATCTAAAATTCCAATAAGCTTGTTCTGGACGTTTTAAAATATCTATATAATAATCGGCAAGCGAGCCCCCTCCATTAAATCGTTCATCAATTATAATTGCTTTTTTGTTTGCCTGTGGATAAAAATAACGTTTAAAATAATTAAAACCTGCAACACTGGTGTTTGGTACGTATACATAAGCCACATCTCCATTGCTAGCCTCATGAACTTTTTTCATATTCCCTTCAACCCAATCTCTATTACGTATAGCCAATTCTGTTGACAATGGTGTTACTTTATAAGTTCTGGCTTCAGCACCATTTGCATTTTTACTTACTTTAAGCGTTACAATTTTATTGGCTGTATTTTCAAAAAAACTATATATATTATCAGTACCTGATACGTTTTTTCCATTAACAGTTATTATATAATCCCCTTTGTTAATAGCCACTCCTGGTTCTGTTAGAGGAGAGCGCAAATTCGGTGTCCAATTTAGACCGCCAAATATTTTACTAATTTGATAACGCTTATTTTTAACCACATAATTGGCACCTAATAAACCGCCGGCAATACGTTTTGGAGTATTGAGATTATCACCACGACTTGAAAAACGATGATGACCAACGGAAAGCTCACTAAACATCCATTGCATAACACGATACAAATCGCTTCTACAAGAGACATCTTTTAAAAACGGTTGGTATTTAACCTTCATAGCATCCCAATCTACACCATGCATTCCTGGATCGTAAAAATAGTCTCTATTAACACGCCATGCTTCTTTAAAAATATTGTTCCATTCGTCTTTCGGATTTATTTTTATACTAATAGCGTTTAGATTGATTGGGTCTTTTTTTGATTTGGCGCCTAAATCTGAAATGTACCAAGACCCTTTATCTAAATAGAGCATTTTTTTGCCATTCCCTGAAATTTGAAAATTGCTTGCTGGAATCAACTCTTCACTTTTTCGTTTCTTGAAATCGAATTTATTTAGGCTTGATTTT
>LWDU01041317.1_pt1 | contig 72923 bp, 73 predicted proteins | sample 727161 | NCBI WGS metagenome assembly LWDU01 (sample SAMN04566230, study PRJNA314399) | hydrothermal vent metagenome | isolation source: deep sea hydrothermal plume seawater | place: Mexico: Gulf of California, Guaymas Basin | collected 2004-07-11 | reverse complement strand
CCTTTATGCAGATGCTTGGACTCGATTGACTGGGGATCCAGTAAAGGAGCGCATACTATTCTTCACCGCTCAGGATAGACTCGAGTCTTGGTGAACTGAGTGCCGATGGCGCAACGCTCCACTCCTGGAGTCGTTATGCTTCACTGGACTGTAGCATGGAGGTATGCGTGGCTGACCCATCAACTATGAAAACACACAACCAATGCTTTCCGGAGAACTGATGATGAATGGACTGAGGCTAAACGCAAGCCGAATGATGTTCTTGGTTGGGATAATTATCGGGTTCAGTTTCAGCCCAGTCAGGGTGGACGCACAGGCCATACCCCGCACTCGACTTGTTTTGTTAGGGACAGGAACGCCTAATGCGGACCCAGAACGGTCAGGTCCCGCGACTGCAGTAGTGGTTGATGATCGTGCCTACCTCATTGATGCTGGGGCCGGAATTGTTCGCCGTGCGGCCCTGGCAGCACGCGAGAAGGATATGCCCGCACTCTCAGCGTCGGGCCTCAACCATGTTTTCATTACCCACCTGCATTCCGATCATACTGTTGGTCTTCCAGATTTGCTTTACAGCCCTTGGGTGCTCGATCGTCCCGATCCTCTGAATGTTTTCGGGCCCCCAGGGATAGAGCGGATGATGAGTGGCATAGCGGAAGCGTGGGCTGACGACATCTCCATCCGGCTCGACGGTCTCGAACCGCGCGGCGCGAATCGCGACGGGTACAGACCGAATACTCATGAGATCGAGCCGGGGCTTGTCTACGAAGACGAACTCGTTCGCGTGTATGCGATTCCGGTGAAACATGGATCTTGGGAGTACTCTTATGGCTACCGTTTTGAGGGACCTGATCGGACGATAGTGATTAGTGGTGATGCGGCGCCGAGTGAATCTCTGGTGGAGGCGTGTGATGGCTGTGACATCCTTCTACACGAGGTGTACAGTGCTGAGCGTTTTACTACACGACCGCCAGAATGGCAGGCTTACCACTCGCAGTTCCACACCTCGACGACTGAGCTTGCTGATATCGCCAATCGCTCTAGGCCGGGTATGCTGGTGCTTTATCACCACCTGTTTTGGGGTACGGACGATACGGGGCTCGTTAACGAGATTCGTGCGGCCGGGTATAATGGCCCGCTAGCATCCGGGAAGGATCTGGACGTGTATTAAAAAAGGTTCTGTTGATAGCCAGATAATCTCTTGATTGCTTGTTGTAGCTACCTGACCCACTCGTAATTATCCCCAATGGACTGCTTTCCGAAATGAGTATTTTACAGACAATTCATGAGCGTCGCTCCATCAAGGAGTTTACGGCGCGAACCGTAACGCGAGAGGAGATTGAACAATTACTTGAGGCTGTAGTTCAAGCTCCGAACCATCGAATGACTGAGCCATGGAGATTCTATGTGCTTGGCCCCAAGGCTCGTTATGCGTACGGTGCTGCTTTGGGCAGACGAAAGGCGAAGAGAGTAGAGGATTCTGGGGCGGCAGAGGCTGTGATTCTCAAGGTCGCTAATGCACATAAGGCGCTCCCCTGCATGATTGCGAGCACCTTGGTACTTGATGAAAATCCTGAAGTCTGCGAGGAAGATTATGCTGCAGTATTTATGGGACTCCAGAACCTGTCCTTGGCCGCCCACGATATGGGTTTAGGGGCGCATATTAAGACTGGTGCGGTCATGGAGGATCCGCTAGCGCGATCAGCAGTGGGCGTGGCTGATGGAGAACGGATCATCGCGACGGTCCACCTCGGTGAGCCAGCTAGCGTGCCGGAACAGAAGTCTCGTAAATCAGCTATAGGTTTCACGACCTGGGTAGGCTAGGGAGATCGCCCTACCAGGACATACGATAGATTAATACCTGTCTTGTGAAAGAGATTGGGTCGCACACTATAGGCCATTCCTAACGGACCAGGTGAACAGGGAGACACTGAGTGATGACAAGCAAGCTTCGATCAGCTGGGGCATTGGCTGTTGCGATGGGTTTGGCGGCGATGAGTACCGCTGCTCAAACCACATCCCCAAGAGAGCATATGAATCTAGCCCGATCACTGCTGGAACAACTCGTCGAGATTAATACGACGAACACCGAGCGCGGGAACAATACGCTGGCAGCGCAGGCGATGGCTGATGCTTTGCTAGAAGCTGGCTTTCCTCAGGAGGACGTGCATGTCCTCGTGCCAGAAGATTCGCCCACTAAAGGAAATCTTGTTGCCCGATACAGAGGGAGGGATAGTGGACAGGAGCCCATTCTACTGCTTGCACACATCGACGTTGTTGAGGCCCTACCCGAAGATTGGAGTCCAGATTTCAATCCGTTCGAATTCATTGAGCGGGATGGGTACTACTATGGGCGTGGTGTTACGGATGACAAAGATGAGGCGGCTATCTACACCGCAAATTTAATTCGAATGCGGCAGGAAGGGTTTGTGCCAGATCGTGACATAATCATGGCACTAACCGCTGACGAAGAGGGTGGCCCTCGGAATGGTGTCGCGTACCTGTTGGAGGAGCATCGTGAATTGATTGACGCTGCCTTTGCTCTCAACGAAGGCGGTGGAGGCATGGAGCAGAATGGGAGAAAAATCTCAAACAATGTTCAAGCTGCTGAAAAGAAATTCCTCTCATTCTTTTTCACGGGTACAAACCCTGGTGGACACTCTTCTTTACCAGTGCGCAAGAATGCGATTTATGATCTTGCTGGAGCGCTTCTCGCAGTTCAAGACTTCGCTTTCCCCATCATGCTCAACGAAGTTACCGAGGCATTCTTCGGTCGCTCTGCAGACCTCGTCGGGGGTGAAATGGGTGAGGCAATGCGCAGAATCGTGTCCAACCCTGCAGATGCCCAAGCCGCTAGGGTCTTATCTTCAGAGACTGGTTATAGCTCGAGGCTGCGGACGACTTGTGTAGCAACCTTGCTTGAGGGAGGGCACGCCCAGAATGCACTTCCGCAATTAGCTCAGGCGAACGTTAATTGTCGAATCTTTCCGAGTCATGATCCTTTAGATGTGCATGCGAAACTTCAAGAGTTAGCTACTCCCTTTGATGTGACTGTCGAGCCCCGCGGATTAGCGACAGAGAGTCCACCTTCGCCCCTGACCCCAGAAGTTCTTGGGCCGATTGAAAGGATTACAGAGCAGATGTGGCCAGGAGTGGAAGTCCTCCCGGTCATGTCTACAGGAGCAACAGACGGACTCTATTTGCGTCGAGAGGGGATACCCGTCTATGGCGTGAGTGGACTTTTCGGTGATATGGATGATGTCCGGGCCCACGGTCAAGATGAGCGAATAAGCATCCAGAACTTTTTCGAGGGGCAGGAATTTCTTTACCGCCTTGTCAAGGCATTAACTGGAGGGGGGATCGCTTGAGATGTCTTCAGGAATGCGGGTTTTCCACGTTTTTAGCTTCTCGTAATACGCTTCGCCCTACCAGGAACCCTTTGGAAAGAGCATTGTAGCTATCTTATGACTGTCCTTGGGTCCAAAATTTCAATGCGCTTTGGCCACGTTTTTCTTGCTATTCTTATCGCAACTTCATTGTCCAGCATTCCAACTCATGGCAATGCGCAGACGGTCCTGGCACGGGTACTCGATGGTGAGGACTCCAGGCCGGTATTTGGAGCGCTAGCGTACTTGGTAGATTCTGAGGGCACGGTATTGAAGAGAGCCCTGACAGACCAGCTTGGCAGGGCTCTGTTCGTGGGTCTCCAGGCAGGAGCATTTAGGGTGCGTGTCGAGATGATCGGCAAGGCCACAACAGCTACGCAGGATTTGCGGCTTGAATCGAGCGCAATCGTCCTTGAGGGTCTGAAAGTTGAAGCGGAAGGCGGGCGTTGTAGAGTTCGGCCATCACAGGGATTGGGGGTAGCAGACCTGTGGGATGAAGCTCGAAAAGCGCTTAGTGCCGCGGCATTCACTGACAGAGAGGCCATCTATCGTTATCGCACAGTGAGTTACACGCGAGACCTAGCTCTAGACGCCAAGACAATCCAGAGAGAAGAAGAGCGCACCGGAACGAAGTTATTCGATAGCAAGCCGGCAGAAGACCTGATTGAAAATGGGTTTGTTCAGAAGGATGGTGACGGACAAGTCTACTTTGCTCCAGACGCAGACGTACTGTTGTCGGACCCCTTTCTAGATTCTCACTGCTTCCGATTCACGGCTGGCCAGGGAGAAGCTGAAGGTCTGGTCGGCCTTGGTTTTGAGCCCGCGAATGGCCGGAACCGCAACGTAGATATCTCAGGGACACTGTGGCTTGATGGGCAGACTTTTGAGCTGCGTTGGCTTCAGTACAACTATGAGAACCTTGACCCGGACATCAACTCATCCGAGGTGGGTGGGCATGTCAAGTTCCAACGGCTCCCGAACGGCACTTGGATTGTTCCCGAATGGTGGATCCAGATGCCGCGTATAGGAGTTTTCTATGATACTTCCGGTCGATCGAGGATGCGTATCACAGCTTACAGGCGTACAGGGGGTCGGGTAATGCAGGTCCGCGAGGCTGGTGCTGCAGGCCGGACGATTGTTGAGGCTCAGACCGGGACAATAGAGGGGGTGGTCTTGGACAGCCTAGGTACTGAACCACTTGCTGGAGCTCGAGTGGGAATGGTTGGATCGAATCAGACGGTTTTCACAGATGCTAATGGGCAATTTGTGATACGAGGTCTCACTGGGGGGAGATATCAAATCAGCATCTCACATTCGAGTGTTGAGGAAGTTGGATTTCGCCCACCTCCTATCATTGAAGAAGTAGTGGAAGGGCAGGTGACCGGAGTTCAATTCCGGATGCCCGCAAAGTCAGATGTAGTTTTCGAGGCTTGCCGGGATGAGAGTCAGGAGGATGGTTCTGCAGCCGTCCTCGGACAGGTTGTTGATCAGCGTGGTCGGGCGCTTCCGGGGGCAACTGTTTCCCTGACGTGGGAGCGTTTCAGAGCAACTTTGGGTGGGGTGCCACAGCAGGCGGATGTGCTTGGACTCCAAGCGGTTGCCGATGCTGATGGCTACTACCGGATTTGCGGAGTACCCGAGAATCAACTACTCACGATTCGCGGTGGCTTTGACGGTACTGAGACAGCGGGTGATACGATCCGTGTCAGAGAGGAGAGTGGAGCTCGGGTCCATCGTGTGGAGATCCGATCCAACGGTTGAACTTTGGCTTTTAGATTAGAGGTACCCTGAGGCACGAGCACTCTTTTCCGCAGTGGATTTTATACTCAAATCCCCACTGAATAACGGCTCCACGTCTAGCGTATGCGAAAGTGGCATCCGTACGTTCACGCTCATGACCAGTGGTAACCCACTGTCAGCATGTCACCTTGAATGAACTCATATCAAGCCCACGAGGTCGAATACCATGTGTAAGTTCTACCAGAGAGCCTTAACGGCAGTGATCCTCTTAGTGGTGGCACCGTACTCCATTATTGCACAAGAGAGTCGGATGTCTGCAGCGGAACGGTTTTCTGCATACCAGACACATCGCTCAATGGTTGAGGGATCGTTATTCAAGAACCTGCCCTGGCAGCATCTTGGCCCTACAAATATCAGTGGAAGGTCTACTGATATCGCTCTGGTAGAGCCTCGAGGTGAGACTTACACGATTTATGTCGCTGGGGCTTCTGGGGGCGTCTGGAAGACGGAGAATGAAGGGGTTACTTGGACGTCGCTCTTCGATGAGCAATTGACCACCTCAATAGGGGATTTGGCGATTGCTCCATCAGACTCGGACATAGTGTGGGTGGGTACCGGAGAGGCAAATATCTTCCGCAGTTCGCATGCGGGCGCTGGGATCTATAAGTCAACGGATGGGGGCAATTCATGGCAGCATATGGGCCTGACTGAGACCCAGACCATTGGTCGTATAGTCGTGCATCCGGAAAACCCGGATGTTGTTTGGGTCGCTGCTAGCGGTCATGAGTACCGTGGTAATCCCGAACGAGGGGTCTATAAGACTGTTGATGGTGGTCACAACTGGAATAAAGTGCTGTTCATCGATGACATGACTGGGGCCATTGATCTTGTAATCCATCCGCTTGATTCGAACACTCTGTATGCTGCTACCTGGCAACGCCAACGAGCCAAATTCAACGATCCTCGTAATGAACCTGCATTTACGGGTTCCGATGAGTACTTCACAGGGTCAGGTGTGTGGAAAAGCACTGATGGAGGGGAAAGTTGGCGGCAGATGAACAATGGTTTGCCCAGCCCAAAGTATCGAGGTCGGATCGGGATCGACATTGCCCGCTCACAGCCTGAGACGATATACGCGTTTGTAGACAACTATGAGATTGCGCGTGAAGCCGAGGAAGGTGAAGCTGATGCGTACGGACGTCCTCGGGGGGGCGTGATCCGTGGGGCGACTGTTTTTCGATCAGATAACGGTGGTGGCTCGTGGCGTCGGACCAGCGAACACAATCAGTTCATGGAAGGTCTTGGTGGCACATATGGTTGGGTCTTCGGTCAGATGAGAGTTGATCCAAACAACCCAGATAAGATCTATGTAATGGGTCTTGGGTTGAACGTATCTGAGGATAGCGGAAGAACATTCCGGCGACTGTCTGGAATGCACGGTGACCATCACGGTCTCTATATAGATCCGAATAATTCGGATTATCTAGTGAACTCAAATGATGGTGGCGCTTACGTGTCCTATGATGGCGGAGAAAATTGGCGCTTCTTTGGTGAACTTCCGATGGTTCAGTTCTTCAATGTCAACTTCGATATGGGTGACCCCTTTCGAGTTTATGGCTCGGTTCAGGACCACGGTTCCTACACGGGTGTTGTTAACCTCAATAACGGCAGGCACGAGATACCAGCCGTAGAGTTTGATGGAGCCCCCGGTGGAGAGGGCAGTCATCATGCCATAGACCCTAGGGATACGGATATCGTGTATTCGGCGGGGTTCTACGGCACGATCTCACGAACGAATCGGGCGACCGGAGAGACGAAGCAAATCGTTCCCAGGCCACCCGAAGGCGATCTCCCGTACCGAGGCCAGTGGCTTGCTCACTTCATTATGTCGCCCCACGACCCAAACACGATCTACCACGGAATGAACCACGTATTTCGTTCTACCAACCAAGGGGATGATTGGGAGCGTATTAGCCCTGACCTGACTCACAATGACCCGGATCGTCTAGGAGATATCCCGTTCCAGACGATCACGGCACTTTCAGAGTCACCGATTACCGAGGGACTCCTCTATGCCGGTTCTGATGACGGCCGAGTTCATGTCACACGAGATGGTGGTGAATCATGGACCGATATCTCAGGTGGTTTACGTCCTGACCGGTTCACTTCTGAGGTTTTGGCGTCTGAGTACCACGAAAGCACCGTCTACGTCACACAGAACGGTCGCCGTAGTGATGATTTTGCTCCCTACGTTTGGAGATCCACGGACTACGGCGATACTTGGGAAAGTATCGCCGACGGAATCCCATTTGGACCTGTTAACATCATTCGCGAGGATCCCAAGAACCCGAACTTACTTTATCTAGGTAATGATGTGGGCGTGTATGTGTCGCTGGATCGAGGGAACAGGTGGCATGCACTTCCTTATGGCCTCCCGAGTACTTTTGTGCATGATCTGGTGATTCATCCCCGGGATGACATCATGGTTGCTGCAACACATGGAAGGGGGATGTTCGCGTTTGATGTGAGACAGCTACAACAGCTGACCACTAAAATCGTTGCTACAACATCGCACATGTTTGAACCTGAAGGTGGGCTTCTCGCGCTTGGTAATGGGAGGGGGAGGGCTAGTACTTCCGCAGCGCAGAGCGCGTACATTCACTATTGGCTTAATGAAGAAGCTGAAGTGAGTCTGGAGGTTCAGGATAACCGCGGCCAGGTGGTGAATATCCTTGAGGCAAGCGGTGATCCAGGATTGCATGCAGTCGAGTGGACGCTTGAACGTATGGGCTCAGATCAGGATGGGCGCGGAGCTGGGTTCTCCAGGCGAACCGATTTAGTTCAACCCGGAGAATACACTGTGATTCTAAAAGTAAATAATGCCGAAAACCGCATGCCTCTTCGGATCACTCCGCGATAGCCGTAACCACTCCGTTCTTGAGCAGATTAAGTGGCTGGTACGCTATCTTTCCTGCATGAATTCTTTTCAGGTAACTAGTGGTCTCGAGAGACTTCTTGCTGGCGAAGCATCCCATCTGCGACGCCTCTCTCTTGGATTGATTATCCATCCTGCTTCGGTAGAGAGGGGGTTTCGACTCTCAGTTGATGCTTTGCTACAAGAACGATTCATGGTCAGGACTCTTTTCGGCCCACAGCACGGTGCGAGGGGTGAGAAGCAGGACAACATGATTGAGTCCGAGCATTATGCTGATCCGTACACAGGGTTACCCGTGCACTCGCTTTATAGTGATGTCCGCAAACCTACCCAAGAGATGCTTAGAGGGCTGGACGCTATCGTGTTTGATCTCCAAGACGTAGGAGTCCGTGTGTACACCTTCATCTGGACAATGCTCTTGGCAATGGAAGCGTGTGCTGAAGCAGGTCTCCGGTTCATTGTGCTGGATCGGCCCAATCCCATTGGTGGAATTCAGAGAGAAGGTGCGGTCCTTCGTAAGGACTTCGAGTCCTTCGTCGGGCTACATCCTATTCCGCTGCGTCACGGGCTGACCTGTGGTGAGTTAGCGGCTTGGATGAACGAAACCCGAGGTATCGGGTGCGACCTTGAAGTAATCGAGTGCAGGGGTTGGCATAGGTCCATGGGATGGAGTGATACCGGATTACCATGGGTGGCACCTAGCCCTAACCTACCGACGCCGGAATCGTGTCTCGTCTATCCAGGCATGGTTCTCTTGGAGGGGACCAACCTCTCAGAAGGGCGAGGGACCACCAAGCCATTTGAGTATTTTGGTGCACCTTATTTGAATATCGAACATCTGCAGGACTTCTTAGGTCAGGAGTGCTTAGACGGTGTAACGATCCGCCCTTGTCATTTTGAGCCCACTTTTCAGAAATACGCTGGAGCCATGTGTGCGGGAGGACAGCTGCACATTACTGATCCGGAAATATTTCAGCCTGTACGAACTGCAGTAGCAATCATCAGGGCGGCCAGAGAACTTGCTCCGCAGGAATTCGACTGGGCTGAACCGCCTTACGAATATGAGGAAGATTTGATACCGATAGACCTAATTTGGGGGCACGATGGCCTGCGGCGTAGGATAGACGACGGTGCTACTGTGGATGGGGTTTTAGAGGGTGTGCAGGAAGATCTCAATACTTTTAAAGAGAGTGTTGAAAGTTTCTTGATCTATGAGTGAGCAGTTAGGAACTGCTTAAAAAGCAATGAGCAGGAAGGTGTCTGGGGTACTGCTCATCTACAGAGCCCGCTTCCATCAAATCGGGACGCAATCTGTAGGTAAATCCTTTCGCCAGGGTCGGCCATTACTTCGGGCGTCACGCAGCTTGGCCCCGTGACGAGATCGACCTCTATCCGTAGGCGGTTCGTCATAAAAGACCAAGGGATCTTCAGAGTTTGGCTCGAAAGGGCACTAACTTGACCCACACGGCGGCGTGATCCACCGCTAACTGCATAAAGCCTGGCATCATTGAAATTAAGGTTCTCCACGATCAATTCGATGTCTTGAGGGGCAGCGCTGCTTCGTCCCGCGAACGGGTTGCTCCCCCCACCGGTTCCGCCAATGGGACGCCCCATAGGAGTGCAAGAGGTTAGGCCAACCAGAAGCACAACCGTCCAAATGCTACCAGTAAATGTGTTTATGATGTGTGCCCTGTCATAACGTTTCTCGAAACTTGAACTTAGATCTTTCATCCAAGAGTGATGTATAGAACTCTGAGCCCTGATTTCTCACAACATACTAGGTGTATCTGGAATCCCAGGGAAATTACAAAGTTCCATGAACCACTGCGAATCGAGCTTGAAATGGGCAAGCTGACTTACTGTTAGGACTGCCGCGTTAGATAACAACTTAACTTACGAGGACCGGTTTGATGGTGTCAGTTTTGACGAGTGAGTGGTACCAAAACTTGATTACTCAGGCGCTCAATCAGCGTGGCTGTGACTCGCTTTGTTCATCAACTCCAGCACCGTATCACTCGCACTGTTAGGTGTCATGAATGAGGTGACAGCATAGACAACGGTTGAAAGCAACATCGCAGGGAAAACCTCATGTACCACTTCTGATCCTGGAATTAAGTCCCACGTCAGGAGTGTCGTGATGCCCATACCAAACGAAGCTAAAACCGCTGAACCACTTCCTCGTTTCCAATGAAGTCCAAAGACGATGGCTGGAAAAAAACAAGCACCGTAGAGGCTACCACTGAACGCTGTAAGGGAGACTATACCACCAGGTGGATTTAGAGAGATTAGCATGGTGATAAACGCGAATAGCGCCACCCATCCCTTGGTCCAAAACATTTGGTCCTTCTCACTTCGACCGGGCTTGACCACGCCGACAATGTCTCGCTCGGTAGTTGATGCCAGTACGAGAAGCACTGAGTCGAGTGATGACATTGCCGCCGCTACCATAGCGACTAATAAGAATGCCGCGGTGCCCTGCCCAAAGACTTCATTCAAGAGATTGGGAATTACAAGATCAGTATCCCCGAGGTCGTCAGGGAAGATTCGTCTCGCATAGAGTCCGATTGGGATTAAGAGCGAGAATACGAAACCGAATGTAATCGTTGAGACAAGCATGCCCGTCCGAATCGCTTTGTCCCCTTTTAGTGCAAAGAATCGAGCGAGTTGCCGAGGTTCGACAGCAAATTTGATGAGTCCTGCGAACATTGTGCCGAGTAGTACAGGAATTGCGACACCGCCTCCCCAAGTAAAAAGTTCTTCCCCGCCAGGCTGGGAGCGCACCTCGGAGATTGCGCTCAGCCCACCTGCCGCGTTTACCGTTCCAGTGAACAGGAGGATAGCTGCTAGGATCATCACTACGCCCTGCACTGAATCTGTCTTCACCACACTGATGAAGCCGCCGATCATCGTGTAGAGCATGACGATAAAGAAAACAATTACGATTGAGACCTTATAAGGAATCTCCAGATAAACTTGTAGTAGGTTGCCGATGCCCTTAAAGACTGCTGTCATATAGAAGAACGAAGCTGCAATAACGATCAGGGCAGCGAAGACTCTGGCGGCGGTGCTGTCAAAGCGGAAGCCTATGAAATCCGGTATCGTGAGAGAGTCCATCGCGCCGGTGAAGCTTCTGAGTCGAGGGGCGATTACGAGCCAGGCGAAGAGGCTTAGGCCAACGGAGGTCGGGACGAATAGCATCCATGGCACGCCCCAGTCGTATGTCTGGCCACTGAAGCCTACAAATGAATTTGTACTTGCATACGTGGCAAAGAATGAGAGGCCGATGATCCAACCACCCATATTCCGTCCACCAACGTAATAGTCCGTGAGCCCTTTCGTTTTCTGTTTTCCGGTCCATGCGTGGTGCGCGAGCATCACGGTGTATAGCGCGAGGAGTGAGTGAACCATCCAGTATTCGCGCAGGTTTGCAATCACTGAGTCAATCATAAGGGGAAAGTAGAGAGTTGATGGTAGACCACTATTCTTTGTCCGATTTGAAGAACTTGAGTACTTCCGGTTTGGTCACCTTACCCATCGTATTACGTGGTAACTCGGAGACTATCAAGATTTCCTTAGGGACCTTGTAAGGGGCGAGCCGCTTCTGGGCAAATGCTAGAAGCTCATCTGCCAAAAGGCCATCTTTGTCCTCGGACACAATCGCTGCGCAGACTCGATCCCCCCAATCGACGTCCGGCACACCTACCACTGCGCACTCACGGACTCCTGAATGGGTGAGCATAACCCCCTCAATTTCTAGAGCCGAGATTTTCTCGCCACCCGTTTTTAAGATATCAACACTGGAACGTCCGAGTATGCGGTACGCACCTGCCTCCACAACTGCTTGGTCACCAGTTATGAACCATCCATCAGACGTGAAGGCTGCCTCTGTTTCCTTGGGTTGACGCCAGTACTCATTAAATACTGTAGCTCCGCGGACTTGTATCAGGCCCGGCTCACCTTCTGCGACTAGGTGGTCAGCCTCGTCCACCAGACGAACCTCTATCCCAGGTAGTGCCTTGCCTACATATCCAGGTCGTCGTTCACCATCAAGGGGGTTTGAGAGTGCCATTCCAATCTCTGTCATACCATAACGCTCAAGTAGGCGTTGGCCAGTCATTTCTTCCCACAGTTCCAGCGTTGTCACGGGTAACGCAGCTGAGCCGGAAATCGAAAGTCGACAGGCACCAGCGCCCGAAGCCCAAGCAGTCCGTGTAGTAGAGTTCACGCGCTTCCAGGCCTCTATTAGACGACGATAAACGGTTGGTACAGCCATATAGAGGGTGATATCCCTGCGACTCAATCGTTCCCAGACTTCGACGGCATTGAACTGAGAGAAAATCTCGCATGTGCTCCCGTTCCATAGTGCTGACAGCAAAACGTTTACGATGCCATGAACATGATGCAGGGGAAGATGGAGGAGGATGTGATCGTCATGATCCCAACCCCAGGCAACAGTAAGGGACTCGACCTGACTACGGATATTCTTATGGGTCAGGACGACTCCTTTGGGTTGTCCGGTGGTTCCAGACGTGTAGAGGATCATTGATGGACCCTCCTCCTGAACTATCGGGATCTCACAGAGGGGGATTTCTTGGGATAGAGTCGAACTCTCAAGCACTGGGAGCCCGCGTTCGTCGGCTAGAATATTGATCCGAGCAGAGAGGGTTGGATGAGCGACGATCGCTTCAGGTTTAGCATCTTCTATCACATGTGCTAACTCAGCAGGAGGATGTGATATTGCCATCGGTACCGCCACACCGCCTGCACGCCAGATGCCCCACATCGTAACAACGTAGTCCCAGCCGGGTGGCACTAGGATGCATATGCGGCCGGCATTTAGATTTTTCCGGCCAGAGAGCAGCCGGGTAGCAACTATACTGGAAATTCGTAATAGGTCTGAGTATGTGTAGGCGTCCTCTTCTACTACGATGGCCGTGCGGTTCGAATAGGCTTCGGCGCGGTCAACCAAATGAAGGGTCAACGGAGATTGGACTCTGTAAGGGCATCAAACATCCGGCCAAGCTGCTTGAATGCTCGGCCCCTTTCAAGGTGTCCTCTGTTTCCTATTTCTAGATCTGAGTTCTGTAGTCCTTCTCGATGAGCGATTCTCTCTGCCATTCCGAGGACAGTGAAGGGTATCTGAGGCTGATCTCTTACTAAGACAGTACATTTCACAGATCTGGTATCACTCAACCTGTATGAGCATGCCCTATATAGAGCAGATCCCTTTATCAGAAGCTGAAGGCTTACTCAAAAAGCAATTCGACGATGCGATCGATCGAGCAGGTCGCGTATGGAATATCGTCCATGTGATGAGCCTTAACCCGACTGTGATGGAAGCTTCCATGGGGCTTTATCGCGCATTGATGTTTACTCCGTCTCCCCTGTCGCGGGTGCAGAGGGAGATGCTAGCCGTAGTCACATCGAAGGCGAATGACTGTTTCTATTGAGTGCAATCGCACGCACATGACCTCCGGGAAGAGGTTACGGAAAGGTTCAAGTCCGCAGATGAAGCAGACGCGTTTGTAGAGGCCATCGCCACGGACTGGCGCTCTGCGGATCTGTCTGAAAAAGATCGAGCACTATGTCTGTTCGCGGAAAAACTCACCCTAGATCAGCAAGAAATAGGTCCAAGTGACCTCGAATCTTTACGTATTCATGGCTTCGAAGACAGCGCGATCCATGATGCAACGCAGATCATAGGGTACTTCAACTACATCACTCGGATTGCGGATGCTCTCGGGGTTGAGTCGGAGTCAGACATCGGTGAATGGGGACTATCGAATCCCTGATCCTATTGAGTGTTTTCTAATATTTAGTGGTCTGTTGTTAGGCCTGGTGACTCCATTCCAAGTAAAGAAAACCGTCTCTATCGAGGCTTGCGATGTCGGCTATATTCGGGCTCCCTGTTCTGTGTGATCGAGAGATGATCCTTCGATGAGTCTGAAAACAAAACGACCTACAGTGGAGGCGGCCGAAGAAATTCTCGGGGGCTATTTCCCGGCGCTTGACCATGGCTTCGTGGCCTTGGTGGACTACATGGGCACCGATGAGGATGTCGAGCGAGCGGCCCGAGTAAGTTATGGCGCGGGCACACGCAAGACATCACTTACACGTGGATTGATCCGCTATCTCAGGCGTCATCGCCACACCACACCAAGTGAGATGGTCGAGTTCAAATTCCACTGCGCAATGCCGATGTTCATCGCGCGGCAATGGGTGCGTCACAGGAGTGCGTCTATTAATGAATACAGCGGACGCTATAGCCTTATGCCGTTGCTGTTTTATATGCCGGATGAAGAGCATTTTGCTCTCCAGAGCCAGTCGAACAAGCAGGGACGCGAGCAGCTTGCTTCAGCAGAGATTTATAAGTCTGCGGTAGAACGTTGGGAGAGAATCCGAGCTGATGCCGGTGAAGGCTATTCTTGGATGATTGGTGAGGACATTGCAAGGGAAATTGCTCGGATAGATTTGCCTCTCTCTACCTACACACAGTGGTACTGGAAGATTGATCTGCACAACTTGCTGCACTTTCTATCACTCAGGGCAGATCCACATGCGCAGTGGGAGATCCGCGTCTTTGCGAACATTATCGCGGGTATGGTAAAGCGTGTTGCTCCATTGTCGTTCGAAGCGTGGGTTGATTATGACCTGCTTGGTCAAAGAATGAGCCGGGCTGAACTCAGCGTCCTAGCAGAGCTCCTAGATGCAGATGGATCCAGTATCTCTGCCAGGCCAGGCATGAGTGTCTCTTCCGAAAAACTCAAGAAAAACGGGCTATCCGGACGAGAAATTGAGGAGTTCCTTGGCAAGCTTCGTCATCCTAGTGTCGAAGATTTTGAATTAGATCTTTCGACTATGCGCAAAGCAGAGGATGTTCAGTCTGAGATGCATAAGGCAGCCCCTGGACATTTTGAATAACCCCTCTTTGAACCGGGCGTTGACTGTTTATCCTGAACTCCGATGAGACTTCCTACTTCACCCAGATTGTTTTTGGGTATGTGAACTCAAGAATTCCTAACGGGGAAAGCTCACGTCCATAACCGCTATCCTTCGTGCCGCCGAATGGTAGTCTCGGGTCAGACTTTACGATGCCATTCACAAAACAGTTACCCGCATCTATTAGTTCAGCAGCAATTCTCTCTCCTCGTGCGGAATCTTCAGTGTACACAGAAGCTCCGAGGCCGTAAGGGGTGTCATTCGCGACCCGAATGGCTTCTTCTTCACTGCACACCGGCAGGATGGATGCCACAGGTCCAAAGAGTTCTTCCTCGTAGGCTGCCATGCCAGGGCCCACATTTGTCAAAACAGTGGGAGGGTACCACCACCCTGGCTCATCAGGAGGTTCTCCGCCTGTCAGAAGAAGTGCGCCATCGTTAACTGATCGTTGAACCTGATTATGGAGCGTATCCCGCAAGTCTTCCCGGGCTAATGGTCCAATGTCACTCGTGGGGTTCAGGGGGTCACCCATCACAGTAGCTTCCATAGCACTGACCAATTTCGCCTCGAACTCCTCGCGGACAGGTTCAACAACCACAAAGCGTTTTGCTGCAACACAGCTTTGGCCTGAGTTGATAGTGCGCGCTAACCTGCAGCTGGCGACAGCATCATCGATATCGGCATCAGCAAGGATCACTGACGGGTCACTACCGCCCAACTCGAGTACACATTTCTTTATTGCAGCACCCGCCCTAGAAGCAACGGATCGTCCTGCCTGAACACTCCCGGTTAGGCTAATCGCCCGAACAAGCGGGTGGTCGATCACTTCTCCGGTTGTTTCAAGATTGATCACGAGGTTGGTAAATAGACCATCCGGATAGCCAGCTTCCGCGAAAATGTGTGCGAGTACTTCGGCACATCCGGGCACACTCGGTGAGTGTTTTAGTAGTACTGCGTTGCCGGCGGTCAGTGCAGGAACAGCGAAGCGCACTGCCTGCCAGAAAGGGAAATTCCAGGGCATAATTCCTAGCACGATGCCCAGTGGACGATGGGTCCAATAACTGATCGTGGCATCTGTCGGTGCTGGTACTGGCGCCAAGAAGTGCTCAGCATGCTCAGCGTAATAGTCGCACACCCAAGCACATTTTTCTGATTCGGATATTGATTGTTGTATCGGTTTACCCATCTCCAGAGTCATGAGTCGGCCGAACTCTTCCTTGCGTTTTCGGAGAATAGATCCCAGGTCCGTGAGTATCTCCGTGCGCTCTGGGATCTCGCACTTACTCCAAATGAGTTGAGTTTCTTGTGCTGCTAGTATGATCTCGTTGACACCCTCTTCGGACATCATCGGGTACGAGGCGATCATGTCGCCAGTAGTTGGGTTGGTTGCAACGAATGTCATGTGTCTATCCACTCTTGAATTCTTAGCGATACCGTAGCTTGAGCGTGAGAGGATGCAAGCCCAGATCAAAATGTTTGTTGGGTTTTACGAGTGTCAGACTTCGGGGTTGTATTCACGCCTCGAAGAGGGTTGTGGGGGACTTGATTTGTAGGTTGGCATGTCTAGATACATATCCCGACTACTACATTAGCAGACGCCGGTCATATGACGGGATCGACGATGCAGATTCACTACCTTGATGGCTCGCGGCTGCGCCGCTCACTCCTTGCGGCATGCAATTATGCTCAGCAACAACGAGATGAGTTGAATCGGATCAATGTATTCCCGGTTCCTGATGGGGATACTGGAACGAACCTCACTTTGACAGTTCGGGCGATTGCGGACACCATGGAACCCAGTCGAGCCACGTCGGTTGCCGAGGTCGCACGAGGGGCAGCTGATGCAGCTGTTATGGGTGCCAGAGGTAACTGTGGGATGATGCTATCTCATTTCCTACTTGGCTTTGCGGATGGCTTATCCGGTTATGACCGTGTCAACACAGCTGAGTTCTGCTGTGCTTTCCGTCGGGGTGCCCAAAGCCTGCGAGAAGCACTAGATAAGCCTGTCGAGGGTACGATTCTCACAGTTGTCCACGATACCGCTTTAGCTGCTACCCAGAGTGCCGCAAAGGATTTTGTGGCCTTGCTGCAGCATCTCGTTAATGAGGCTCGAGATTCGCTTGAGAGAACGCCTGATCTTCTGCCTGTCCTCAAAACAGCTGGGGTGGTTGATGCAGGGGCTAAGGGCTTCGTGAGCTTACTAGAAGGAGTTCTTTACTTGGTGGATGGGTCACTACCCATCTCTATTGAATCTCAAGTGCATGAGAAGGCCTTAGCCCCTCCTGCGTCTCTCATGGAATATCCGGTGAATCAGGAACAATTTCGTTTTTGCACCGAGGCGCTAGTACACAGTGACTCGCTCCCCACACAAACCAGTGTACAGAGTAGGCTCCGAGCTGCGGGTGACTCTATGATTGTGATCCGTTCGGACCATGTGCTGAAAATTCATATCCACACCGATGATCCTGAGCAGGTTTTCGACTACCTCAGAGGCTTGGGCGATTTGGTTACACACAAAGCTGAGGACATGCGTGCACAGCACCGTACTCTTCAACGTGCGGAGGAAGGTCACATTCAGCTTGCCCGTCGGCCCGTCTCAGTTGTAACGGATTCAGCAGCTGATCTGTCTGAGGATATCCTTCGCGCGCATGGGATACATGTAATACCTCTCTTATTGATCGACGGGGATCGGTCTTATCGAGCTGGAATTGACATTGCCACTGAGGAATTTCATAAGAAACTTGAAGATGATTCTGAATTACCAACGACTAGTCAGCCCAGCCGAGCTGACATCACAAAGACTTACTCCCGCGCGGCAGAAGAAGGGGAAGCTGTAGTAGCAGTACTCGCGGCGTCCACGTTGTCAGGGACCTTCGCGGCAGGTGAGGCTGCAGCATCAGGATTTCAGGGGACCAATATCTATATGGCCGATTCGCTCAGTGCATCGGTTCTTCAGGGCTTGCTAGTCGTGAAGGCCTGTGAACTGGCCGAGCTGGGGTGGCAACCGGAGGAGATAGTTAGGGAGATCACAAGGGTTCGTACCCAATCCGGGATTTTGTTTACCGTGCAGACGTTAAAGAGACTTGTCGCATCTGGACGCGTTGGATCGGGCCAGGCGTTTCTCTCGAGGCTCCTAGGAATTAAGCCTGTGCTAGAAATCGACAAATGCGGGCATGTTACTTCTGCAGGGAAGGCTATCGGTGTGACTCGGGCCCGAAGTCAATTAATGAAACTTGTCGGTGAGCGCATTCCTGATGGTACAGAACGTATGCGTTTTGGGATCTTTCATGTCGGGATGCCCGAAATCGTCCAGCCAATCACAGATGAACTCAGGGGACGGTATGGGAATAGAGTCGAGGTTCTCGCAGCTCCCGCGACACCAGTGATAGCGACACACCTCGGTATAGGAGCTTGGGGAGTTGCTTATCTTGTGGAAGATGTGTGATCTATGTTGGGGCTCAACCTGACATCCGATGTTTTCCAGATACCAAGACATCATAGGTCGCCCGTTGGGCGGGGCTTAGCTCGCTGGGCAGGCCCACAAGGATTGCTCTGCCGCCTTTCCCAGATTCTGGGATGTGGAGCACCAATCTTCCACTAGCCGTCGTTGGATCGTAGGGATGTGATTCGCCGGATGGATCTATGCTTACAGCTTGTCCGGGCGTGAGCGATTCAGCTAGAAATCTGCCGTATTCCATCCAGGCGACGATGGGCTCTGCCTCTCCTGATGCAACCAGGGGGATGAGCTTATTTCGGTAGTACTCAATTGCAGCATCGTATCTTTCTGGGTTGCTCCCCTTTAGTTCTTTTAACTGATCCCGATAATAATCACGCGGATCGCGTTCACCGGATGCGTTTAGGGCTTCTGCAAGCAAACGGTCAGCTTCAGCGGTCAGATCTTCAAACATAGTCCGAAAGAATGGTGGCCCAACGGTGTGAGCGTCAATGTCATCTCATTCTCTAACAAAATGATGAGACAGGAACCAACTCGCACCCATGAATCGAGGTGACTATGCATGGGAGAAAGTGATTACGTCTAGACGGGGCTGTCCATACTAAGCCAGCTACCTCTAACAATCCAAGTCTGTTAGTCCCCCTGAGTCATCGAGTCCAGGAACTCCTGATTTGTCTCGGTACGCGCCATCCGAGCGAGTAAGAATTCAATTGCCTCTTCTGGTGGCATGTCCGCTAAGAAATTTCGGAGTAAATATACACGGTTGAGTTCGGTTTCATTCAGAAGGAGTTCTTCTTTCCTCGTACCTGAACGGCTTAGGTCGATCGCAGGGAAGATTCGCTTGTCGGAGATAGTACGATCTAGCAGAAGTTCCATATTCCCGGTTCCCTTAAACTCTTCAAAGATCACTTCATCCATTCGGCTGCCAGTTTCAATCAATGCAGTCGCAATGATTGTCAAAGATCCGCCGTTTTCGATGTTTCGTGCAGCTCCGAAAAAACGTTTCGGTTTGTGCAGAGCTTTAGCATCTACACCGCCAGACATGATTCTCCCCGAGTGTGGCATCGTCGAGTTGTAGGCTCTAGCAAGGCGCGTGATTGAGTCCAGCAGAATCACGACATCCTTCCCGTGCTCGACAAGACGCTTAGCCTTCTCCATCACCATTTCCGCGACCTGAACATGCCTTTCGGCAGGTTCGTCGAAGGTTGATGAGATTACCTCGGCATCCACGTGTCCTGCCATGTCCGTCACTTCTTCAGGCCGCTCATCGATGAGTAGCATGATCAGGTGGATTTCCGGGTCGTTAATCGATATAGAGTTGGCTATCTCCTGGAGGATGATGGTCTTACCTGCCTTAGGAGGCGATACGATAAGTCCCCGCTGCCCTTTCCCGATCGGAGCAATTAAGTCGAGGACTCTTGTGGAAATGCTGCCTGCCTCCCCGGGAACTTCTAGGTCTAAGCGTTTCTCTGGGTAAGTCGGGCGCAGGTTGTCAAACTGAACTCGCTTTCCACTTTCTTCAGGGGATAGGCCGCTCAGGCCTTCGATTTTCAGCAATGCCAGGTAGCGTTCTCCCCGCTTGGGGGGGCGAACTTGCCCAGTTATGGTGTCACCTGTGCGTAAATCGAAGCGCTTGATCTGGGACGGGCTAACATAGATATCATCAGGACCGTATAAGTAGTTAAACTCCTGTGAGCGCAAGAAACCGTAGCCTTCTGGGAGGATTTCAAGGACGCCCCCGCCTCGGAGCACTACATCAGAATCGAATAATTTCTGTTCAATTCTAAAGGTCAGGTCTTGTCTGCTGATACCTCTGAAGTTGCTGAGTTCCAGCTCTTCAGCCAGGTCATGCAGTTCACCGACGCTCTTAATCTTGAGGTCTGCGATGTCCACGCTGGGATTCCGTAGGGTGTGCTAATGTGGGCTGTGAATTAACCGTTTGCTTGATGTTGGGGATACTAAATAGCAGCCGGAGAGTTATTGGTTCAAATTAGCCTTAGCCAATGGAAGCTCTCTCGGTTAGGCGAGAGTGGCCAAGAAAAATGTGATTGTGGAGGGTATCCTTATAGTACCAACGCGAGAATAATCACCTCCTCTAAATCGGTCAACCCTAATCCGAAGGTCTCGTTTCGACTCTTCCTATACATGATTACTTCTTGGGGCCGGGCTGCATTTGCGGAACTCAACTTGTTGTCATGCATCCAGGAACGTTTATTCTGATGTGTTTTTGTAATCCAATTGGGTTGTGGAGGACTTGTATTGGCACGTCACAATCGAGAAGGCCGGGGCACCGACCAGTTAGGTTTTAAGTACGCCATCAGTTATCAACCGGATTGGCTCAAACGGATTAAAGTCAGACGGCAGCTCAAGAACGGTCGACAGTCAACCAAAGGACTCTTCCGAAACCCTGTGCGTGGTCCAGAGGCTGGCAGCGGTGACCGGATACGTGCCGGTATTACTTCCGATGATCAGGCGCTTGGGTTTGAGATAGCTCTGACAGATCCACAGTCAGCTGTTAAAAGCATCAAGGTTGTTTATGTATTGCCGGGCAAAAATGATCAGATGGACGAGATTGAATTCGCATTCGAAGGCATCTCGGAGACCAGAAAGTAGCTCTGACAAAGTCGCAAGATCTATTTGGTGGTGAAGTAATGAGTCGCCTTATAGGGTTCTTGCCTCCCGGTCGTTGCAGTTGCCTGAGCCCTCGAAGCCTGTGACGCAGTCCCGAGTCAACAGGACTGCAGGTGGTGTAGTGGCCCGAATGATCGAAGGTGTCATTCACTGCCTTGTGATCCGTGATCGCTATGGACAATGGGGCCTCCCAAAGGGTCATCTCGAACATGGGGAAAGTTCCAAACAGGCGGCCCTGCGTGAAGTGAATGAGGAGACCGGACTCTCCGATTTGGAGTTAGGAATACAGCTTGGAGTTACCGATTGGAGTTTTCGTACCGAGAGCGGTGTGGTCCATAAGTCGGGTACGTTCTACCTAATGTACTCTGAAGAAGGGGACCCCAAGCCTGAGTTCGAGGAAGGGATCACTGAATGTGTCTGGGTGCCTGCCCATGAAGCCTGTAGTAAGATCAATTACCAGAACTTGCACCAAATCGTACAGGAAGCTCAACGAGTCCTCGCCGGAATAGGATGTAGGCTCAAGATTGATAGACAGCTAAAGCCAACTTTAGAGACGGACGACTGCAGTTGACCCCCTGGAGGGTGCGGTTAGACTTTTCCCGCTATGGCTGATGAAATACGCGACATCACTGTCATAGGTGGCGGGCCGACCGGCCTCTTTGCCGCCTTCTATGCAGGCATGAGAAATATGTCATGCAGGATTATTGACTCTCTTCCTGAACTCGGAGGACAGCTCACCGCGCTATATCCAGAGAAGTATATCTTTGACGTAGGTGGCTTCCCGAAAGTCCTCGCAAAAGATCTAGCAGTGAGCCTGATTGATCAGGCAATGCAGTTTAAGCCAGATATCGTGCTTGACGAACAAGTTGAGGACGTACAGTGGGTTAAGGGACACTTTGCATTGCATTGTGGTGGCGGTGTTCATCTGACCAAGATTATCGTGATCGCAGGAGGGAAGGGGGCGTTTGAGCCCATGCCACTGCGGTGTCCGGGCTATGAAGAGATGATGCACCGGGGCATAGAGTATTCTGCGAAAGATCCTGAGGCATTCCGCGGTAAACAGGTCGTTGTGGTTGGAGGTGGTGACTCTGCACTCGACTTTGTTTTGATGTTAAAGGATGTTGTCGCATCGATGACCCTTGTCCATCGTCGAGATGGGTGGCGAGCGCATGAAGTGACAGTGCAGCGTATGCAAGAGGCCGTTGCATTAGGTGAGGTCAAACTCCACACCTTTCATGAGGTGCGGGAAATTCTGGGTGAGAGTCGCGTTGAGAAGTTGACAATCTACGAAAACCGAACAGCTGAAGAGTTGAGTCTTGGGTGTGATATTCTATTGTCGTGTCTGGGCTTCAAGCCAAACCTCGGACCGGTCAAGAAGTGGGGAGTTGAGGTTACCAAGAATCGCATCACAGTAGATCAATTGATGCGCACGAATATCGAGGGGATATATGCGGCAGGTGACATCGTTAGTTACGAAGGAAAGCTAGATTTGATCGCCAGTGGCTTCTCTGAAGCTGCGATCGCAGTGAATCATGCAGTGCACTATGTCGATCCAAGTGCCCGGATGAACCCTGGGCATTCGACTAACATGAAGGTGTTCAACAAATAGGGTTCCAGATCTGTTGGAGAAGTGATATGCCTTCTGGTGCTAGTAAAGATCCGCACTCTGCCAGGAAGACGTTAGGGAGCAAGGCAACATGAGTAACCAGGAAATCAGAGAGCGAGAGACTGTCGTCATTATTGGGTCCGGGCCTGCTGCTTGGACAGCGGCGATCTATGCCGCCAGAGCTCAGATGAAGCCGTTTGTTTTCGAAGGAGCCGGAAGTCGGACAATGATTCCCGGTGGCCAGCTCATGTTTACGACAGAAGTAGAAAATTACCCGGGCTTTAGGGCGGGAGTAATGGGCCCGGACTTGATGGTAGAGATGCGGGAGCAGGCCCTCAGCTTCGGCACCCGTTCTATCTGGGAGGACATCGTTGATATTGACCCTGGTCAATATCCCTTCAGGCTGCGCTCAAATACAGATACAGAAGTGCTTGCGGATTCCGTGATCTTAGCTACGGGTGCAAATGCGAAATGGCTAGGTCTAGAGAATGAAGAACGACTTGCACAGTCGGGTGGAGGTGTAAGTGCATGCGCAGTCTGTGATGGGGCACTCCCTCATTTCCGAGGGGATACTCTTGCTGTAATAGGTGGAGGGGACTCGGCTATGGAGGACGCACTTTACCTAACCAAGTTCGCAGAGCAAGTCATTGTCATTCACAGGAGAGATAAATTTCGAGCCTCAAGAATCATGTCTGAGCGGGCTCTAGCTCATGATAAGATCCGCGTCGAGTGGAACAAGTTGGTGACGGAGGTTATTGGAAATGAGACTATTACTGCTCTTAGGCTGCAGGATACTGTGAGTGGTGAAGTGAGTGAGCTTGAAGTGAGAGGGATGTTTGTTGCGATCGGTCACACACCCAATACTGGATTCCTGAATGGAGTTATAGAACTCAAGGAAAACGGCTACGTCCAGACACCCACAGCATGGCGAACTGAGACATCTGTGCCTGGTATCTTTGCTGCTGGGGACGTGATGGACGACTACTTCCGTCAGGCTGTTACGGCTGCGGGGACAGGTTGTATGGCAGCACTAGAGGCTGAGCGTTGGTTGGCCCACGGTGGAGCTAAGGGACACGAGGAACCTTAACAACTAGCGTTTGCGGATCAGATCGGCCGACCGTTCATCATATTCATGCTGAAGTCGGAGGTCCGTCAGGACCCAAGTGCCGGCCTCCGTCCACGGTTAGGATTTCTCCGGTCACAAAGTCCGCGTCTGCAAAGAATAGGACTGCTTGCGATACATCGTCTGGTGATCCCGAGCGTTTCAAGGGCGCGGCTTCGGCTATGGCTGCCCATCGCTTATCAGACCAAGCGTTAGGTCGTAGTGCGGCTCCGGGGGCGATTGCATTAACCCGAACTTCGGGGGCGAGTACTCGTGCCTGAATGCGTGTGAGATGAGCTAAGCCGGCCTTTGAGACCGCATGCGCCGGGAACTCGGTCCATGGTTGGAATGCCGAAAGGTCCACGATGTTGACTACGGAACCGTGACTTTCCCTTAATAGATCTGCTGCTGCTTGAACAAGGAGGTGAGGCGCGCGACAATTGAGAGCCATCACAGAATCCCATTCATCCACACCTAATTCTAATAGAGAGCTACTTTCGAAGCTCGCGGCTGAGTTAACTAGTAGATCCAGTTGACCAAACGCTTGCCGCACTGATTCCACCACTATATTTGGCGCGTTTGGCTCTCTGAGATCTGCTTGAACGAGTTTGCATCGGCGCCCAAGGCTAGAGATGATCTTCTGTACCTCAACCGCCTGATCCACAGAGGAGTGGTGTGCGAGAACGAGATCATAACCTGCTTCGGCGAGCGCAATGCTAATTGCTCGACCGATACGGATTGCACCTCCAGTTACTAGCGCGATTTTATTGGAGTTCGGATTGCTCATTGAGACACTCATAATAGCTATAGGGCCGCTCTTGCTAGTCCTGTCACTGATCTTGAAATGGAAGGAGTCCTATGCCTGACCTTAATGGCAAGGTCGCAATCGTTACGGGAAGCTCCAAGGGTATTGGCCGTGCGATTGCCAAACACCTAGCTAGGGCGGGTGCGTCTGTTATCGTCAACTCGCGCTCAGTTAACGAAGCACAGGTGGTATCCGATCAGATTGGGAATGGGGCGATCGCGATTTCTGCGGATGTAGGAGATCCGTCAGCGTGCCAGGAGCTTATCAACGAGACAATAAAGCAGTTTGGCCGCCTTGATATACTGGTCAATAACGCCGGCCTAGGTATCATCAAGCCAATATCTGAGATGACGATCGACGAATGGAAAATTCAGATCGACGTAAACCTCGGTGGAGTGTTCTACTGCTCGAAGGCCGCGCTGCCTCACCTTATTACAACTGGAGACGGATTCATCATCAACATTGCATCACTTGCTAGCAGAAATCCGTTTTCTGGAGGCACAGCGTACAACGCGAGTAAGTTTGGTGTACTTGGCTTGACAGAGGCCATGATGCTTGACGTACGGTATGACGATGTTCGTGTATCAATTGTGATGCCTGGTAGTGTTAACACAGAGTTCCGCCATCGTGAACAGAGCCCTGTACGCACCTGGAAGCTTGAGCCCGAAGACTGTGCAACCGCGGTTACTCAACTCTTATCCTATCCTCGGGAAGCGCACGTAAGTCGTATAGAGATGCGCCCGAGCCAACCTAAGAAGGGGTGACAGGAGTCTTGGGGCGCTCCCCTTCGACACCAGCCTCCTTTAGATTTCTGGAGGCTCCACAGTGATAACCGAGGCGTACTCGTCATAGTGAATCAATAATAGGAGGCCGTTCTCCCATGCCTGACGGATACCGCATTGAAAAGGACTCTCTCGGCGAGATGAAGGTTCCCGAGAACGCTCTCTACGGTGCCCAAACTCAAAGAGCTGTCGAGAACTTTCCAATTAGTGGTCAGCTTTTCGGCCGACGCTTCATTGAAGCCCTGGGTCTCATCAAGAAGTCAGCTGCCGAAGTTAATGCCGAGCTCGGAGTCTTAGATGAGAAGATCGCCGAGGCGGTAGCGAAGGCAGCAACCGAAGTTGTAGAGGGTAAGTGGGATGACCAGTTCATCGTTGATATCTACCAAACTGGTTCTGGCACCTCTACAAACATGAATATGAATGAGGTCGTGGCTTACCGAGCATCCGAGCTTCACGGAGAGAAGGTACATCCCAATGACCACGTGAACTTTGGCCAATCTTCGAACGATGTCATTCCAACGGCAATCCATATGTCCGCAAGGGTATCAATTGAAGAGGAACTCCTGCCGGCGCTTGGGCATCTAAGTACAACGCTCACCGAAAAAGCAAACATATTCGATGAAATCATAAAGTCAGGCCGTACCCATTTGATGGACGCGACGCCGGTAAGACTTGGCCAAGAGTTCAGCGGATATGCAGCTCAGGTCACCAAAGGCATTGATAGGGTCCGATCTGCTTCGGCAGAACTAGAAGAGCTCGCACTGGGTGGCACTGCGACTGGAACAGGCATCAATACTCATGTTGATTTTGCGGAAAAGGTGATTGCCCGGATCGCAGAGACTACGGGGATTGCATTTCGCGAAGCTGAGGATCATTTCGAAGCACAGGGTTCGAAGGATGCGGCCGTCAGTGTATCCGGTGCGCTCAATACAGTTGCCACCAGCCTTATGAAGATAGCTGATGACATCCGTTGGCTTGGATCAGGACCGACATCTGGCATCCAAGAGTTACGGTTGCCTGCAATACAGCCTGGTTCTTCGATCATGCCCGGTAAGGTTAATCCTGTAATGTCCGAGGCGATGATGATGGTGTGTGCCAGAGTGATGGGAAATCACACCACCATCACGATTGCCGGGAGTCGAGGAAACTTCGAGTTAAATGTGATGATGCCTGTACTAGCCCAGTCTCTCCTCGAATCTATCACACTGATAGCAAATATTTCCGAGGCAAATCCCGAGCGGGCTCAGGAGTTACTTGAAAAAAATCCTGCGATTGCGACAGCGCTCAATCCTTATATCGGATATGACCAAGCGGCACTGGTCGCAAAGGATGCAACAGATCGTGGATTGAGTGTCAGAGACATAGTACTCTCTAAAGGGTTGCTCTCTGAGGACAAGGTGAACGAGGCCTTAGATGTCCGGGGTATGACAGAGCCAGGCTTGCCGGAAGAGTAAGCGCCACATAGGTAGCTCGAAGCTTCGAGTTTTGCCCAAGAGCTTCTTCTATCAAGGCCCTAGACAACGGGCTGAGGAGGTGATCGATATATTGCTGAGCTTGAAAGAATGGTGAATAGAGTCGATGACGAGTTAGGTGCTCACGTATCCGCAAGCGGTGGTGTACAATTTGCGCCTGAACGGGCTGCAGCGATCGACGTGAACAATATACAACTGTTCACGAAACAGCCGAGTCGATGGGCGGAACCGAAAATTGAGCAGGAATCAGCAGAGACTTTTAGGGCTGCCCGAGAGGAGTATGGAATTCGAATCGCGGGAGCCCACGACTCATATCTCATAAACCTCTCAACCCCTGACAAACGTCTATGGCGTATGTCTCAACGTTGTTTCCAGGGAGAACTCGAGAGGTGTTGTCTATTGGGCCTAGACTTCATGGTAACCCATCCTGGCAACGCGACGGACGGTGATGAAGCAGCAGGTCTAGAACGCAATGCACGTGGGGTGGCAGAGTCACTTAAAGCAGTCCAGGGCGGGACGCAGGTCCTGCTTGAGCTAACCGCTGGGTCAGGCACAAGCGTGGGAGCTACGTTCGAGAACTTACAGTCCATTATTGAGCAGATTCCGGAGAACCATCAACATAGACTTGGCATTTGTTTTGATACCTGCCACGCGTATTCAGCTGGGTATGATCTCCTAAACGACTATGACAGTGTGTGGGTGCAATTTGATAAGGTGATCGGCCTTGGGCGGCTCGGCCTTATTCATATGAATGACTCGAAGCACCCGTTCGATTCACGTAAGGATCGACACGAGAATATCGGACAAGGAACGCTTGGCCCTGAGCCTTTTGAACGGATTATGCTCGACGAACGCTTACGGCACGTACCGAAGATTCTTGAAACGCCAAAAGGTGACGAAGGCAATACAGCGGATATTGCAAATCTAGGTTTATTGCGGAGTTTCCGAACATCGGCCTAGCGTACTGCCTTTCTCTGCTCTTGTGTTCTCATAAGTGGTCCTGGTCTTAGCGGCTGGTCCCGAACTTCAGGCCAATCTATATTTGCCCGTGCGCATCGGGGGGCTCCTTTATTGAGCCAATGCACCGAAGCCGGGACTGACTCTCGAGTCGGACGCTAGGCCCCGGAGGAGGGGAAAGCGAATTACTTGAGGAGGTCACCATAGATTTATCCCGGGCTTCAATAACTCCCCCTCCGTTGTGCACGAGAGGGCTGGCGCCTACGCACGTTATGTGCAAGATGCCGGCCCTTTCGTTCTATAAGAATTGGGGTATGCCGGCCATGCACCTTAACTAGCGAAGACTATGGCTTTAGTCCGAATTACTAGAAAGGCTCACTTTAGTGCAGCGCATCGACTTTACAGACCTGAGTGGTCTAAAGAGCGCAATGCCGAAGTTTTTCAGGATTGTTCGAGTCCTAACTGGCACGGTCACAACTACGAATTAGTTGTGACCGTCGAAGGGGCAATTGATCCAGAGACAGGATTCGTTATGAATCTGAGGGAGCTCAAGGATATCCTAGAAGACAGGGTGGTCTCTGACATGGATCATCGGAATCTCAATACGGATGTACCATGGTTGTCCCAGGTGAATCCGACAACTGAAAACCTGGCAGTCTCGATCTGGAGCCGGATTAGTAACTCACTCCCGTCAGGAGCTAATTTAGTCAGCATCATAGTGAACGAGACGCCCCGGAACTCAGTCGAGTATAGGGGCCCCCAAGAGGATGGCCGATCATGAGCGATATTGCCATTGAGCCCGCAAAGGTTTCTGATCTGTCAGCTGCTTCATTTGAAGATTTGGTCGCCGAGATTATCCTGCGACTTGGCGATAATCCTGATCGTGAAGGGATGCGGAATACCCCCAAACGGGTTGCCAAGTCACTGGCATTTCTAACTGAAGGTTATCACAAGCGTCCTGAAGAGGTGGTCGGGGATGCGCTTTACGAGCAAAGCCATCAAAACATGGTACTCGTCAAAGACATTGAGGTTTACTCATTGTGCGAGCACCATCTCCTTCCGTTCTTTGGCAAGGCTCACATCGCTTACATACCTGACGGACATATACTGGGGCTATCAAAGCTTGCTCGTTTGGTAGAGGTCTATGCCAGGCGTTTTCAGGTTCAGGAAAGGATGACTGAGCAGATTGCGCAGGCGGTGTGGGAGACTACCACGCCACAGGGGGTTGCCGTTGTTGTCGAGGCATATCACCTGTGTATGATGATGCGCGGAGTGCAGAAACAGAACTCGAAAACTATCACCTCAGCAATGAGAGGTGCCTTCCTCGAGGACCAACGCACTCGAGACGAGTTCTTGAGGATGACAACCAGCGCTCACGAACCGCTCTGATGTCAGTAGGCCGGGTCCTTTCAAGCCGCACTGTGCTTATCACTGGTGCAAGCCGGGGTATAGGCCACGCTATCGCTACAAGGCTGGCTGAGGAAGGAGCGATAGTATGGGGTATGGGCCGTGTCGAAGCGGCATTAACTGAACTCGCCTCCGAAACAGGCGGTAACTCACTTGTAGCAGATCTTTCGGACGACGCATCAGTTTGGAGCGCGCTCGAGAGACTTACCGATGAGATTGGAGGGGCACCTGATATCGTCGTTAACTCAGCCGGCGTTTTCGGGCTCTCATCTTGCGCTACGGAATCGGTGCTCGCGTTTGATGAAAGCTTTAGTGTAAATCTCCGAGGCACTTTTCTGGTTGTGCGAAAATTGCTTCCGGAAATGCTGGATCGAGGGACGGGCTTGATTATCAACATTGGTTCCATATCAGGCCGGAAAGCTTTCCGAGGCAACGCTGCATACTCTGCCTCCAAATTTGGACTCAGAGGTTTTCATGAGGTTTTACTCGAGGAGATTCGCGGAACCGGCGTACGCGCTACACTTGTTGAGCCAGCTGCAACCGACACTGCTTTATGGGATGAAATGGATCCGGACAATGACCCTGCCTTGCCCAACCGGAGTCAGATGATGCAACCCGGGGATGTCGCTGAAGCAGTGGCTTTCGTAGTGACTCGGCCTAACTCGGTGGGTATACCCCTTATCCAGATTGAACGGGCGTGAGTGAGCGGGTTGCTATTCTTATCTTCCGGCTAGGTCATTGTGCACGTACTTGTTGCAGACAGGCTCATCTGCTCTAGGTGTGGGCCAGATTTCGGTCTAATCCTCAGAGCTGACCAAACACGTGACCGGCGGGTTACTGAAGGTGTGCTGGGGTGTCCCAACTGCAGGGACCAGTATCCGATTATTGGTGGATTCGCGGACCTGAGAGCTCCTCCTCGTCTTGAACTTCCAAAGGGACGGGCCGGAGACCCCGTGATAAGAGCCCAGGAGGAAAGTGAGTATCTGCTACCCCTATTGGGTGTCATTCAGGGCCCTGCAACCGTACTACTCATTGGTGGCCCCGCTGTACTTGCTGGAGGCCTCGCGGCCTTGCTAGATGATATCCATGTAGTCGGGGCAGATGCGGATTTGGCAAGATGGCCTGCTGACCCATCATGGAGTCGGATCGTTTCTCAACCAGGAATACCATTTTTTTCTCGGACGCTTAGAGGGGTGGTGATTGATGGCAGGCTTGAACGGCATTGGTTCGAAGAGGCGGTGAGAGTAATCGCACCAATGTCCAGAGTTGTTGTGGTGAATGCAGCTACAACCGCGCATGAATGGCTTCAAGTTGCTGGGTTATCGATCATGGCTGATGAATCGGGAAGGGTTGTAGCCATCAGTAGTTGAGACATCAAGAAGTTGCGTTTCTCTGAGGAATGATCCTACCTTCTCAGTACTCTAAGCCTCATACCCCGACCGCGTAGTCTGCTCACAGATGGCGTTCTGGAACAAGCTTTTCGGCGGCGGCAATCCGCAGCGCGTCGACTACTACAACGAAGGCCTTGAACTCCTCGCGGACAAGAATTTCCACGAGGCGCTCACCTCTTTCCGTCTCGCTCTAAAGCAATCTGGGGGTGACACGGTTATCCTTCAGCAGATTGCGATCTGCTACACTCGGATCGGAATGATGGAGGAAGCAGCGAAAACCTATCGACATGTTCTCCACAGGGATGCTTCCGCGGCAGGGGCACACTACGGTTTAGCCTTCATTCTTCTGAACAGTGGTGACCCTGAAGGTGCCATCCAGCACTTTGAGTTCTTTCTTGCCTGTGCGCCGGACGACTCAGAAGCAGGTAGCCATATTGCTCACGCGCGTGCCACCCTTGCAGGTCTTTTAGGCGATCCGAGTGATTCTCTCCCCCCGCCCCCTCCTCCAGATGAACTTTTCTGATACTCGGAGCATCGAGCTCCGTTGGTCCGGTGATGCACTTGTCTTCACGGGGGGCACAGGTGATGGCCCTGAGATTGCCATAGACGGGGATAGTTCCCAGGGGCCCTCACCCATGGAACTCCTTCTCCTCTCTCTTACAGGATGTATGGCAATCGACCTGAGAATGATCTTAGAGAAATCAAGGGTTCCCGTTGAATCACTCGAGATTGATGCTACGGGGGAGCGAGCGAGCGAGGCGCCAAAGAAATACGAATTAATTCGGCTTGTTTGTCGGATTACTGGCCCTGGCGAAGAACACGAAAGCCAAGTGCAGCATGCCCTTGATCTATCACGGGACAAGTACTGCAGCGTGCTGCATTCGCTGAACCCAGAGATTAGTATGGATATTAGGGTTGAGCGCACTTAGAGACTGACGAGAGGAACATATATGACGACCCTCAACTACTTCGCGGACGAGTCGGTTCTTCCCAGGTCGACACTTACTGAACTCTTTCTTAAGGCAGTTGACGAACACGGTTCTCGGGTTGCGTTTGAACGGATGGTATCCGACGCAGAGTTGTCTGGCATCGTATATAGTGAGGCCTTCTCTGTAGTGAAAAAAGTGGCTTATGCGCTGGAGTCTCAAGGCATCATTCGGGGTGACCGAGCAGCGATCCTCTCGGAGAATAGGCCTGAGTGGGCTTTGGCGGATTACGGGTGTTTGTGTACCGGGGTGATTGACGTCCCGATTTATCCGACATTGACGTCTTCTCAGGTGGCTTATGCACTCAAGGATTCAGGTGCGAAGCTCGTATTTGCCTCCTCGTATGAGCAGGTGATAAAGGTGCTCGAGGCAGTAGTGGAGTGCCCCCAAGAAATCCAAATCGTTGTATTTGATTCATTGTCTGAGATGCCCGCTGGAGTGCTTTCGTGGGAAGGGTTCCTGAAGTCAGGCGCAGCGGCCCCCTTCTCGGCAGTATCCGATAAGGATTTTCGAAGAAGTGCTCTTGAGGCTCAGCCGGACGATGTGGCTACGATCATCTACACGTCAGGTACAACTGGTGACCCCAAGGGCGTAATGCTTACCCACAACAATATTTCTTCAAACGTACAGGTTTGTAGTAGCCTGCTTTCAATCGTAGCAGGAGCCGATAATACCGTCAGCTTTCTTCCCCTGTCTCATATCCTGCAGAGGACCTCTGACTATCTGTTTTTCAGGACCGGTTGCCGGATTGGTTACCCTCGCTCCATGCCCACGTTAATCAAGGATATGGGGGTTATCCGTCCAACAGTGGTTGTTTCTGTGCCGCGTATCTATGAAAAAATCTACAATAACGTGATGGGTGCGAGTGGGATCAAGAAAGCTTTAATCAACTGGGCCGCTGGCGTGGCAGATCGTGTTGCAGATCTGCGCCTTACTGGACGTGAGCCTTCGGGGGTGCTCACACTTCAGTATGGACTAGCTGACAAGCTTGTCTTCTCGAAGGTGAAGGCTGGAGTGGGAGGCAGGGTGAGGCTCTTTCTGAGTGGCGGTGGGCCCTTGGCTCCGGTACTGAATCGCTTCTTCTATTCGATTGGCCTCACCATCCTTGAAGGTTATGGGCTCACAGAGACCAGTCCTGTTACAAACGCGAACACGCTTGAGCACTTCCGGATAGGAAGTGTCGGTAAGCCAGCGCCTGGCACAGAGGTCAAGATTGCTTCCGACGGTGAGATCCTGATTCGAGGCCCACAGGTTATGAAGGGGTATTATAACAAACCGGAAGCCACTGCTTCCGTGATCGATACCGAAGGATGGTTTGCGACGGGTGACATCGGTCACATCGACGGAGAGGGATTTCTTTATATCACAGATCGCAAGAAGGATCTCATAGTTACAGGTGGTGGCAAGAACATCGCTCCACAGCCGATAGAGAATCGCCTAAAAACGAACATATTTGTCGAGCAAGCTGTCATAATTGGGGACCGCCGCCCTTACTTAGTTCTGCTCATCGTTCCGGCCACAGAGCCTCTCCAGCAGTGGGCGTCCCAAAACGGTGTCGAGTGGTCGAGCTTTGAAGAGCTTGTTTCCAATCAAGAGGTTCTCTCCCATTTGGAACGTGAGACACTAGGGGAACTCAGCGATCTCGCGTCCTTTGAGACTCCCAAGAAGATTGCGCTTCTATCAGAAGAACTCTCGATTGAAAACGGGATGCTTACACCTACTCTCAAGGTGAAGCGGAGTCTGGTTGAAGAACGTTTCGAGGGAGTCATAGAACAGCTCTATACCGGTGCTGTAGCAGACAAGACTGCATCCTGAAACAATGAGTCCTACAGTATCGACTCAAGTCGTCACTTTGCTTACGGCCGCCCCCGGAATGGAAGAAGCTAAGCGGATCGCACGAGCGCTTGTGAGCGAACGGCTTGCGGCGTGTGCTAATGTTATTCCCGGGGTTTCGTCAGTGTACTGGTGGGAGGGGCAAGTGCAGGAAGAGCAAGAAGCTATGCTTGTCATTAAGACGACTGCAGCCCGAGTGAACGCACTAGAAACCAGATTGGTTGAACTCCACCCATATGATGTTCCTGAGTTGCTCTCGATTCCGGTAACTGGCGGATATCCGCCCTACCTTGCCTGGGTTAGTTCCGAAGTGGAGGGATAAGAGATGCCGAGTAAGGGCCCCACAAAGAAATCGGTGGCCGAAAAAGAGGCCCTTGAAGAAACTTTATCTACCACCAAGAAAAAGGTGTCAACGAGGAAGACAGCCGCGAAAAAGCAGCGAGAGAAACTTGCGGCTGCAGAAGCGCAGACCGACTTGCTCCCGGCTAAAGGTGAGGATCTAAACGATGAGCCTGGCCACCAAGAACTAGGCGAGGGCACATTCCCGCCGTTGTCAGACCGTATTTCTCAGGAAGATGCTACACCCTCCTCAGAGATGCTTAGCCCGAAAAAAATAAGGTCCTCGGATCAGGAGGGCACAACCCAGATAGCAGTCGAAGATTCATATTCCCAAGACCTTGATATAACCGATACTGACGACGCGCTTTTCAGCGCAGAGAATTCGCCGCACCAGGATGAACGCCTGGGTCGAGCTCGAGACCTTGTACAGGAAGGGCAGATCGGGAACGCGATCGAACTCTATCGCGATATCTTGGCCGATAGCCCTAGAAATGTGAAGGCGCGTAACAACCTTGGGGTTCTGTATGATGAACTCGATCATCCCGAATTAGCACTAGAACAATTTGAGGCAGCGGAGAGCATTGACCCTCAAAATGTCGAGGTACTTGTCAACTACGGGTCGGCATTGGGTGTACTAGCACGGTATGGAGAGGCCGAACATTTACTACTTCGAGCGGTAGCTATTGCTCCGAATAGCGTGGCTGTGCGAGCGAGTGTAGGGATCCTCAGTTTTCGGCGTGGAGCTTATGCTGCCGCAGAGTTGGAACTGCGCTGGGTTTGCGAGCAGGATCGTGAATCAGCGCGCGCATTCTACTATTATGGCGAAACCCTCAATAGGCTCGGCCGGTTTGATGAAGCGCTTATTGCTCTGGAGCGGGCTACAGTCTTACAGCCAAGAAACTCCAGAGCTTTCTACACATTGGGGCACCTATATGATCGCAAGCACATGACTGAAGAAGCGGCGTTGATGTACCGGCAAGCCCAGGAATTACATCGGGAATAAGCCACATCTAACTGAGTTAACATGGGTGAATTCAGGGGTCATTAGACGGAGATACGGATGCTGGATTCTATAAAGAAATTCTTCTACTCTTCCATGAGTCCCGTTGAAGAGTCTGATGACGAAGAGAACAAGAAGGACATCCGATTGGCGGCATGTGCCCTTCTGCTTGAGCTTGCTTACGCGGATGAAGAGTTCACGGAGGATGAGAGAGAGCATCTGGAGTCTGCGATCCGGAGGCAGTATGGACTCGAACCTGCTCAAGCTACACAGCTCATAGAGTTGGCAGAGGAAGCACGAGCGGGGGCAGTGGACCTATGGCAATTCACAAGTCTGATAGCCGACAATTACTCCGTTGGTCAGAAAATGGTGCTTGCAGAGATCATGTGGGGCTTGGTGTACTCCGATGGAGAATTGGCCGATAAGGAGCAGCACCTGATGAGAAAGATTTCCCACCTGCTCAAACTCGAACCTGGATACCTGACCTTAGCTCGCAAGCGCGCAGAAGATATCAAAGATAGTGCGCTAATAGACGACGAATAGTAACTCCTCTCTATTAGCCAACATGGGGGTGACAGGTTGAAGTATCCCCGACATATTTCCGCGTCTACCCCTTATCTCTCTTTCTTCTTTCAGCCATGAGTAACTTGGTGCCCGGCGGATACTTGTTTACCCACGCTGTATTCTGGCTGGTTGTAGGCCTTGTTGCAGTGGGTACTAATGCGGTTGCAATCATTCTGTCTATTGGACTAGGATTGCTCGCCTTCGAAACTGTAACAAAGAGTTAATTCTCAGGTTGCTGTGATTCTCGCACTGAAGATATTCGGCGGGCTTTTAGCTTTTGCGCTTGGAATATGGTTTGGGGTACCGGGGCGCTACTCCCAGACTGCAGAGGAAATCGAGGAAAGCATGGCTCGGGGTCCGGGACGCCGAAAGAAGGTCAAGCGCCACTTCACTCCGATGGCATGGCTTCAGCGTCATGTTAAAGTGCAGACTTCCCGGGAAGCCGGGTCTCGCCGCGCGCGTGGCTTTCGGGTGGAGTTGCCCGACGAGTAATTCCGCAGTTACCAGCATCATCTTATAGCTCTCTTCTAACACAGATTTAAAGAGAAGTATCAACCATCATCTCCTGCGATGGTTGAATAGGCCGCGCACTGGAAATGAGAGCCCATCAATCGAAATTGTACCGACCACCTCGAACAAGGCGTGAACTGGCAGTACCGGACCTGATTCCGTACCCGTGACTATCTCGGAAGCCAAGACTTCTAGTGTCCCAACAACTGATGCAATCGGAGAGGAAAGGGTCCACGATATGGGCAGATCTCGTCGAGCCGGATGATATGCACTCACTTGGGCCCAATCGATTCTGAGTGAGGGCCATTGTAATTCTTTAGAATCTAGCAGCCCCCACCCGCGGTAGTTCGGTGGAGCCTCAATATCGTGCTCCAGATCTCCTTGGACTACGATCTGGAGTGAGTCTCCAGAGGTCAAGAATGCCCAATCACCACGCGCTGGTGTATCAGATGAATGGAGGCGTGCCATATCAAGTACAATTCCATTCAATCGCTGCTCACCCAAGTGGAGAGACGCCTCTAGAAGTCGTAATCGCTCTTCGCGCGCGCCGCCCCATTGGGCGACTGACCTACCAAGCGCAAGCTCTAGATTCCGTGGCCCATCTATGTAAATGATACCGTCTACTCTGTCGCTTTCTCCGACAACGATTCGAAAGGTTCCATAGGGAAGAATCCGAGCGGGATAGCGAGTTGGAGGGGTTTGCCATCGCTCAGCTAGGAACGGTTCCCAAGTGCTGCCCCGGTTGACCCATCCGCGTGCTTCCCTGAAAACCGCATTCGAGTCCAGGGTCGTTTCCAGTAGCCAGGGCATCAAGAGTAGACTGTCTGTAGTTGTTGTCATGAAAACGAAGCTTCTCTCATAGGATGGTCCTGAAAATCCAGTTCTGTTAACCATCGCTTGAGTACTCGATAAATCTCCGGATGGCGCTGGCTCATCTGGATTGCACGCCGCGAGTGAGATCGCTAACGAAAGGACAGCGACTTCAAGTAGAATGTTTTTCACACGTTCACCTAACTCTGATTTAGGATTTGGTCAGGGCGTGCAGAAAGCTCCCTATCAAGAAGACGCAGGAAGCTCAAAATCCTCCGGCGATTCCGACCCCAATCCCTTTTCCCTTGGCGGGAGGTAGACCTCAGGTCTACTCGGGTCTGACCATTTTCATCAAGACCGATCGAGATTCTGACGTCATCTTTATCTCTCCATGGAAGCCTTAGCGCTTCTGCTACGATCACTCCAGTTTGGTCGTCGATGTAGAGTACGGACCAGCCTCGCATTTGTTTATTAGAGATTCTTAATGCTGTTTTCCAGACTCCGTCGAATGGGATCGCGTAAGTGCGTCCCCGAAGTCTCGGATCTGTCGCTGACACATCAGTGTGAGCGTGATTGCCTGAGAGGCCCTGCAAAATCCACTTCAACGAACGAGGAAATCCGACTGCAGAGCTTCAGTGTCGCCATACGAGGTCGGTGTTCTGGGGTCGGTCATTCTGTCACATCAGAAGTGGGACATGGGTTTAAGATTATAAGAGAATGTTCAGTTGAACCTATCTATAGTGTGGCTTTAACCACTGTCCTGGCTACTCGGGACACGATGAAATCTCCGAGGATGGGAACGATTGTGTGACCTCTCCGGAAAAGGTGGGTATCTTTAGATTGTACAATAGTGAGCCACATTCGAATTTCGACGTTCATGCAAGAATCTGAATTGATTTACGACTGGAATCAGTCCAGCCCTGCGTTCGACTGGTCAAACACTAAAGGGATCCAGTTAAACGACGAGACGCTTCGGGACGGACTGCAAAACCCTTCGGTCGTAGATCCGCCAATCGGCGACAAGATTCGTCTACTGCATCTGATGGATCAACTGGGTATCCATTCAGCGAACATCGGCTTGCCGGGAGCAGGCCCGCGCGCCGTAGAAGCTGTGACTGTATTGGCAAAGGAGATCGCGGATACTGGACTGTCTATTCATGCGAATGCGGCAGCCAGGACCCTTATAGAGGATATCCGTCCGATAGTCGAGATCAGCCAGAGCGTGGGGCTCCCCATTCAGGTATGTGCCTTCATCGGGAGCTCACCGATCCGGAAGTATGCCGAGGGGTGGGCCTTGGGCCAGATGTTGGAAACCATCGAGGAAGCGCTAAGCTTTGCAGTAGCGGAGGGGATGTCGGTGATGATGGTTACCGAGGACACGACACGGGCCAAACCAGAGGACATCAAGGAACTCTACGGTCGGGCGATCGAACTCGGTGCAGAACGACTTTGCATTTCCGATACGGTCGGCCACGCTACCCCAGATGGAGTCAGGGCCCTGGTTCGGTTCGTGATAGAGGAGATCGTGCAGCCTTCGGGGATGGACATCGCGATCGATTGGCATGGACATCGCGATCGCGGTCTTGCTCTAGCCAATGCATTTGCCGCAATCGAGGCGGGAGCCACCCGGGTGCATGCAACTGCGCTCGGACTCGGTGAGCGATGTGGAAATGCCGAAATGGAACTGCTTTTGGTCAATCTACATCTACTCAGTGGATACAAATTCGATCTATCTGTTCTTCCGGAATACTGTCAGTTAGCAGCAGATATGTGCCAGATCCCACTCATCCACTCATCCCCGGTTGTGGGTCGAGACGCTTTCCGCACCGGCACTGGAGTCCATGCGGCAGCGATCATGAAAGCCGAGGCCAAGGGCGACGTTTGGTTAGCGGATAGAATCTATTCGAGCGTCCCTGCGTCACTGGTTGGTCGAGAGCAAGTCATCGAAGTCGGGCCTATGTCGGGCCAGTCGAACATAAAGCACTGGCTCCGGAGGCATGGATACAACGAGGACGACGAGAACTTGGTGCAGAGAATTTTCACCGCGTCTAAGAAGACGGACCATACTCTTACAGAGGAGGAACTTGAGCACCTCTGCCGTGGCACTTGAGCCCAGTACACAGTTACCAACTACTCGTCCCGGGACAGTTACTTAGCAGTTAAATGAAAACGTTTGTCAATGATAGTAAGGAACCCGGTTCCCAGGTTACTTCCGGGAATCAAAGAGTCCTAGTCGTAGAGGATGAACCTGACATTGCTGCTCTTATCGGCTACCAACTGACCCGCGCAGGTTTCAGGGTTGAGACTACTTTGAATGGGATTGAAGCTCTGAGGGCGGTGGGACGAGACATTCCCGACCTCATTGTTCTGGATCGTATGCTTCCTGGTATTAGTGGTGATGAGGTTTTGGGTCGCTTGAAGGATGACCCGGAAACTGAGGGAATCCCCGTCTTAGTATTGACTGCCAAGAAGGAACAGGAAGAGCGCATTGCAGGTTTGGAGTTGGGCGCTGACGATTACTTAACCAAACCATTTAGTCCACGAGAGCTGGTGCTCAGGGTTCAGGCTATCCTGAGGAGAGCACCTGAATCTGGAGGAGGATCTGCGGGATTAAGAGTTTTCCGAGTGGGCCCCATTCATATGGATGTTAGCGCGATGCAGGTCTCGGTTTTGGACGAAGATGTATCCCTGACGCCGACGGAGTTCAGATTGCTCCGTGCGCTTCTAGAGTGCCGTGAGCGAACACTAAGTAGAAGGCAGCTTTTGGAAAAAGCTTGGGATGTTGAGGCTGATGTGTCGGATCGACTTGAGACACGTACAGTTGACATACATGTGCAGCGCCTACGAGCCAAGCTCGGTACAGCTGGTGATTCCATTCAGACTGTGCGGGGATTTGGTTATCGCCTAAAGAAGAATCTGGAATAGTTTTCCTGATCGGTATTACTAGAAATCCAAGTTTGTTCTCCATTGTATTTGATGCCCAACCTAGAAGTGCACGTGAAGGCGCCGTACCGATAAGGCTATAACCGTATGCGCATAAGGATCCAATACCCTCTCTTTGCCGCTTTCTTAGGCGTCATTGGGCTTCTTCTAGTCCTGATTGTGCTATTAGTAAGCAGTGGCCTCAGAAGGGAACTTGGATTGACGGTTCGGGCGGATTTGGAGCGGCAGCTCGCCCTAGGTGAATGGGTCGTTCAGGAAGCTGAATTAGTCGACCTGGATTCGGTTGCAGGAGAGATCACGGATCGCATTGGCTACAGAGTCACCTTCATTGATCCTGATGGCCGTGTACTCGGTGATTCTCACGTAGAACTAGCGCGACTGCCTGAGGTTGAGAATCACTACGACCGCCCTGAGGTTCAGGGCGTGTTAGTTGGTGGTGAGACCGTGAGTTTTGCGGAACGCACGAGCGAGACTGTTGCCGAGCCACTTCTCTATGCAGCTAGACTGATCATACTCGACGGCTCCTCGGTTATTATGAGAATTGCTGCCCCACAAACAGGTATAGAGCGTACAGTCTCTGGAGTGCAGAGGACTGTTGCTCTGACTGGTTTATTAGCCATGCTCTTTGCTCTTGCAGCGGCTTATATGATCAGTATCGCTCTAACGAGGCCACTGGTACTCTTGGCGCAACGGGCGAGACAGTTCAGTAAAGGGAATTACAGGGTGAGAGTTCCGGATGCGAAGGTCACCGAGCTTCAAGATGTTACTGATGCGTTCAATCTACTCACTGATGAACTTCAGTCTCGGTTGACCGAGCTTGGGCATGAGCGTGAAGAAATGCAGACACTCATTGATTGCATGGCTGAGGGTGTTATTGCGCTTAGTGAGGATGCCAGGGTAATCCGTATGAATCGGAGTGCTCGTGCACTCCTTGAGTTACTAGATACACCAGTTCTTGCTCCAGTCAACTCCGTGGTCAGCGATAACAAACTGCGCTCTATCCTGGAGGATTCCGTAATCAGGCCAGGTAATTCAGATGAAGTTGAGGTCAATGGGAGACACTTACTGGTCTCATCTCGTGCCTTAGATCCAGGGGGTGCCGTCACAACGTTGTTAGACATCAGTGAAATTCGCCGGCTTGAACAAGTAAGACGTGACTTTGTAGCAAACGCATCGCATGAACTGAAGACACCTCTTACCTCGATTCGAGGGTATGCGGAAACACTGCTTGATGATGACCCGCCAGAGAAGCTCAAATTGGAGTTCCTTACCTCGATTCGTAAGAACACGCTCCGACTAGAGCACCTAGTGGAGGACCTCTTAGATCTATCTAAACTGGAATCAGGTGGATGGACTGGGCGCCGAGAGTCAGTGGATACGAAGGAGGTAACACAAGAGGCATGGCAGGTGGTAAGAGACATCGAAGGCAAGGAAGGAATTTCCTTCGATATCCGCGGTAACCTGAGGGTCATGGGTGACCGCGAGGGGCTATTTCACATCTTTAGAAACTTGCTCGAGAATTCTATTCGGCATACCGATAGCGGGGGCTCAATCAATGTTTCTATGGCCCTGACCCAAGATTCTATGGTTGAGGTGGTGATCTCAGATGACGGTGACGGAATTCCTGCTGAGTCATTGCCACGAATTTTTGAGCGTTTCTATCGAGCTGATTCTGCTAGAGCCAGAGACTTTGGAGGAACGGGCCTCGGGTTAGCGATTGTTCGCCACCTAGTATCGGAAATGGGCGGAGAGGTTGTCGCGGAGAGTCAACTCGGTCAGGGAACAACAGTTCGATTTACCGTGCCGACGGAATAGGTCATCGTGCGGTGGTACGGCACTACTGCCAGAGAGATTCATTGTACCTAGAATGTCCTGGGAGGACGCTGCCTCAGAAATAAAGGTAGGTCTGGACCTTAAATGATAGGGCTGTGTCGCCTGATTGGGGTGAGTAAATGTCAAGGTTTGCCCCGATCTTGCTCTTGCCCTGTAGGTAGAACATCAACCCTGGGGTAACGACGGTCCCTGCGTTCTTGCCAACAGCTGTGTCAGGGTCACCAAAGCTCAGCCGCAGTAGAGGCTCGATTCCAGCTAATTGACCGCGATGTTCAGTGTAATAAGACGCGACAATCTGAGTAGTGAAAAATGTCGCTTCCGAGTTACTTGAATCGAGTGACTTCCAATTGTCTCCGCGGATTATTGATGCTTGGATGTGAGCGCCATCTCTCCAAGTACCAAACTCCACATCTCCACCCCAGGCGATTCCCCGCGCTGTGCTTTTTTCCGCTGACTCGATCAAATAGTCGTGGACACCGAGTTGCCCCGAGAGGCTGACCTTTTCAGATGCAGCGAAAGTGACACGTCCCGAATAGGACTTAGCATCGTTTTCGTCGGAGACATTAATCCCGGTGCCATTCGTGAGAGTGGCTTGGTAGCTCAGGCGACCCGAGGAGCCATCAATCTTGATACCCTGATCTCGCTCGGCGTACTTCAATTGCTCTGTAAGCCGTGAGTAAGAGCATATGCCGGATACCCCAGAACATCCCGAGACCCCTTCAACACGAGCATCTCGTTCGATGATTGAAAGGTCGGTTGAACTCGATAGTTTAAAGATGTCAAACGCACGTTTGAACTGCCCCACCCAAACTCGGAACTTGCTGGAAGATCCGAGCCTCACGTAGACGTCTTGAAGGGCGATCTTTCCGCGGGCAAAGTCCGGCTGAACACGAGCAGCAACGAAATCGCTCAATGTGATATCAGCAATCAAGCGTACACGTCGCAGAAAGAAGTCATTGTCTGCACCACCAACTGATGAGGCGGCGTACTGAGCATGCACCCTTCCCCCGACTTGGATTGATGATGCTCTTGAGGAGATTTTAATTTGGGACTCGGCGACGTCAGGAACTGCAAGCATGGCCAATAGGAGCGTCAGAAAAACCCGACGATGTCTCATGAGTCCGTTATCTCCTTGGAGGGAAATTGCAACCTTCGTACATGTAGAGGTTGCCACGTTGACGTCACGGATCGCCGGATATTGCGTAACGAAACAGTCACAGAAATCCTGGCATGTACTGATGATTCAGTGCTGAATTCCACAGAGCTCTCAAAGTGTAACTCGAATAAGTCTTGATTAAGAGTAATAAGTTCTTGATTTAAACCCAGATTTCAGGCTGATACGATTGATACATTGCTGATACAATTGAGGCGTTGTAGGAGAGTAGTTCGGGTATAGCTTTTGATATGAGCAATTGCGTCATGACCTCTAGTATGAGGGTGTGCCTATGAACCGAATGTTCGGAGCTCTTCTGGTTCTTTTTGTAGCCCTAGCCTGCGGAGGCGCTGATGGAAGTTCAGGTGCAAGACGCACCGTCATCCAAAATAAGGGCTCGGACACGATCGTCTTTGTAGCCTTGGCCTGGGCAGAGAGCTACGGTGATATCAATCCTAGCGTTGCCGTGGCGGTCAATGGTGGTGGTTCCGGGACTGGGATTAGTGCAATGGTTAATGGGACGGTGGATATTGCCAACACAAGCAGGGCGATGACTGAGAGTGAGATTGAGGAAGCACGTAGCCGAGGGATAGATCCTATAGAGCATGTCGTAGGCTTTGACGCCCTTGCAGTATTTCTTCACCCTGACAATCCGATCGATGCGCTCTCCATCTCACAGCTTGCTGAGATCTATGCAGAGGGTGGTGCTTACGAGACTTGGAGTGAACTGGGAGTAAGCATTCCTGGTTGCTCAAGCGATGAGATCATAAGGGTGAGCCGGCAGAACAACTCAGGAACATATGCCTACTTCAAGGAAGCAGTGCTAGGTCAGGCTGAGTACAAGCCTGGATCGCTGGATATGAATGGATCGTCAGAGGTGGTCGACCTAGTCGGAAATACGCCCTGTGCTATCGGATATAGTGGTCTCGCTTACGCCACGGAGAGAGTAGAGATGCCCTGTATCTTGACTGACAGGGGGGACTGTGTGTCACCGTCGGCAGAGAGCGCGATTGATGGAAGCTACCCCATCGCGAGGCCGCTTTTTATGTACACTGCTGGGGAGCCGACAGGAATAATCAAGGAGTACATGGACTGGATTCTTGGCGAAGCCGGTCAGTGTATTTTGGTGGATAAGGGATTTGCAGCAGCTGGTTCAGTTAGCTGTGCGTAGTCGCTTTTCGTACTAGAAACCGAGGTATTTCTCAGAATGACACCTCAATATGAGCAGAGAATGCAGGCGGATCTCAATGAGATTCGGAGAAAGCTGCGCAAGGTAGCCGGACTCGTCGAAAATCAGGTGAAAGACACCGTCCAGTCGCTTATTGGATGGGACAAGGATCTCGCGAACAATGTGATCCTAGGAGACCGTCAGGTAAATCGGCGGATCAAGGAGATCAACTACCTGTGTCATGCCTTCATCATCCGACATGCGCCGAGTGCGGGACACCTTCGTTTCGCCTCAGCAGTTCTCCGACTTAACGTGGCGCTGGAACGGATCGGTGACTATGCCGGCACGATCGGAAGAGAAGTTTTACGATTGACGGTACGTCCCCCTGAAAGTGTCACGCGTGATGTTGAAGTCATCGCTCAGCAGGCAGGCCATGCACTGGGCGAAGCACTAACCGCCTTCTTTGAAGAGGATGTTGAACGTGCGCTGCAAACGCACGAGGGGTTGGTTCGCCCTGTAGATGTGACGTTAAAAACAGTGCTGGACCACCTAGTGGAATTAGCAAATGACCGGGTGGTCCCGCTACAGGACAGCTTTGCGTTGGTTAGGATCAACAACCTGCTCAAGCGGGTTGCTGAGCAGGCGGATAACATCAGTGAGCAGGCGATCTTCGCGATCACAGGAGGAGAACGCGACCCACGTATCTTCAGGATTTTGTTTGTGGGTGAGGAGAACAATCGGGCAAGTCAAATGGCAGAAGCTTATGCTGAAAAAGCTTTCCCTGAGAGCGGCAGATATTCGAGTGTCGGGGTCAGCCCTGCTGGAGCGCTTGACCCAGTCCTGATCGAGTTCATGGATGAGCAGGGGATGGATGTTAGTCATAAGAGACCGTCCCCTATTGAAGGCTTGGGAGAACCTGCCCAACCCTATCATGTCATCGTCGCTCTCGAAGACGGTGTGCTGGAGGATATAGCTGAAGTTCCATTCCGAACGATTGTCCTAGAGTGGTCAATCGATATCCCGAAAGGGTTCTCTAAGGATGTGCTGGAAGACCTGTATAAGATGGTCGCAGTGCGGGTTCAGGATCTCATGAAGACCCTGGCAGGGCCGGATGCTCACTAAGCGAGTCAAACCCTCTGCACCAATGGACTTTGATCACCGTGGGAGAGATTGGTACGTCGATAAAGCGGTAACGTTCTTGGTGTTTGTGGGTGGGATTTCCGCGATCATCTTCATCATCGGGATCTTTGTCTTCATCACCAAAGAGGGTGTGGGTTTCATAGCGGGGCCATTGAATGTCCGGGAGTTTCTTGGAAGCATAACCTGGCGGCCAACATCCCCTCAGAATCCTAGGTACGGGGTTCTCGGGCTTATAGCAGGAACCGCTAGCGTAACGGGTCTTGCCATGCTGGTCTCGGTGCCATTCTCACTTGGTGCGGCCATCTTCATCGGTGAGTTCGCCACAGGCAGACTCCGAGAGTCCCTTAAGGTGTTGGTTGAACTCTTGGCTGCTATCCCGTCGGTTGTATGGGGCTTCATCGGCCTATCGATCATGAACCCCCTGATTATTGACATGTTTGACGTCCCGGTCGGAATCGGAGTCCTCAACTCAGGTATTATCCTCGGGCTAATGGCTGCCCCGATCATGACAACGATTGCTGAAGATGCACTCAAGGCGGTTCCGGATACCTACCGTGAGGCAGCTGAAGCCATGGGTGCCACAAAGTGGCAGGTGATTTTCAGAGTTGTACTTCCGGCAGGCAGGAATGGTCTTGTCGCGGCGGTTCTTCTTGGAGTAGGTCGGGCTTTTGGCGAGACAATGGCGGTGCTCATGGCAAGCGGGAACGCGATCCAGATCCCGACGAGCCCATTTGATTCAGTGCGCGCAATCACTGCAACAATTGCAGCAGAACTCGGTGATGCTCCGGTTGGCTCGGACCATTACCGAGCCCTTTTTACTTTAGGAATCTTGCTTTTTGTGGTGACGTTTATCATCAACCTTACAGCAGACTTCGTGGTTAAGGGGGCGAGGAGAACGTGACCCATTCTGAAGGGGATGGTGGAGTTTCTGGGCCGTCCCTGATGTTTGCGGCGACCCCGCTCAACACGCGTAACCATCGGCTTCAATGGCTTTTTAGGGCTCTCTTTGGTTTGATGACTCTGATCCTGGTTGTGCCAGTCGGGATTATTTTTGGAGTCCTGTTAGTTAGGGGCGGGCCAGCGATCTCTTTTGAATTCCTTTTTTCTTATCCTAGTGACGGGATGACTGCAGGCGGTATTTGGCCAGCCCTTGTGGGGACGATATGGCTCGTAGCGGTCTCACTGGTTGCTTCGGTGCCTGTGGGCGTGGCAGCTGCGATCTACCTTTCAGAATATGCGTCGGATAGCTGGCTGACCCGAGGAATCAACCTCGCGATTATCAACCTCGCGGGGGTGCCCTCAATCGTACACGCACTATTTGGGGTTGGCGCTTTCGTGATCTTTGCCGGATTCGGGACGAGCATCTTAGCAGCGAGTCTCACGCTTGCAGTTATGACACTACCGTTGGTTATTGTCGCTACTCGTGAGTCTCTCCAGGCAGTTCCAATGGCCTTTCGAGAAGCTTGTTGGAACATGGGCGCCACTCGCTGGCAGACGATTAGAACAGTCGTACTCCCTAACGCGATAAGTGGGATCCTCACCGGTGTCATTCTGTCAGTATCGCGAACAGCGGGGGAAACTGCGCCGATCATGTTTACTGGAGCAGCATTCTTTTTCCCATTCCTCCCCACCAGTGTCTTTGATCAAACGATGGCGATGGCAATGCACTTATTCGTGATCTCAACTGCCGTGCCTGGTGCGCCTGATGAACTCAAATACGGGACGGCTCTCACGTTGATCACACTAGTTCTCCTCATGAATGCAGGATCAATCTGGTTCCGGAGCTACCTGAGAGGAAAAAAGAAGTGGTAGTTACGGACGTGAAACTTGCTGTGAGAGATCTAAACATCTTATACGGTAGCCAGCAGGCTCTCTCTGGCGTTTCTCTAGATGTTCATGAGCATGAGATCTTTGGCATTATCGGGCCTGCTGGCAGCGGGAAAACGAGTTTTCTCCGGACGTTGAATCGGATGGAGATGCTACAGGAGAATATGACGGTCGATGGTTCGATCGTATTCGATGGTCACGACATCTCCGAGATCAAGAACGTCTACGCATTACGCCGTCGCATTGGTGTCGTTTTCCCTCTACCTGTAGGGCTACCGTTGAGCATCTATGACAATGTCGCACTAGCTCCGCGGCTCTCAGGAATCAAGGATAAGAGTGCCCTCGATGAAATCGTGGAGCAGTGCCTCATGCGAGCGGCACTCTGGGATGAGGTGAAAGATCGTCTTGATGTCCTTGGCAGCCTGCTTTCAGGCGGTCAACAACAGAGGCTCACGATTGCGAGGGCACTTTCTCAAGATCCCGAACTTTTGCTGCTTGATGAATTCTCTATTGCCGTAGATCCGGTGACCACGATGCGTATCGAGGACGTGCTCAAGGAACTAAAGGAGGAGATCACTATCATCTTGGTGACAAATCTCGTGCAACAGGCACGTCGGCTTGCTGATCGCACTGCTTTCTTCCTGGATGGTAAGTTGATAGAGGTAGGAGAAACAGAAGCCCTTTTTAGCGGTGAAGTAAAAGACCGTCGCACCCTGGACTACCTGGAAGGCCGCTTTGGTTGAGGCCCCTACGCTCGCGATCGACATCCAGAACGTCAGCTTATGGTACGGAGATTTTCAGGCGCTTTTCGAAGTTGATCTTCAGGTCAAGCGAGGATCAATCACTGCGCTCATAGGCCCATCGGGGTGTGGAAAATCGACCCTTCTCCGCGCTGTGAATCGCATCAATGAGCGATTGGGTGACTATGTGCGGACGACAGGGGAGATACATGTCCTTGATCAGGACATACTGAGTGATGACGTCGAGTTGTCCCAGCTTCGGCGTCACGTAGGGATGGTCTTTCAGCGCCCTAACCCTCTCCCCCTGTCAATACGAGATAACGTGCTCTTTGCTCACCGGATCCACCGTGCCGATGAGAAATTCAACAAACTGGAAGAGGACGAAATTGTCGAGAATGCGCTCCGTCGTGTTCTGCTTTGGGATGAAGTGAAAGATCGACTTGGTCGAGAGGCTACTGGACTGTCCCTTGAAGAGCAGCAGAAGCTTTGTATAGCGAGACTTCTACCGGTCAAGCCAACCGTGCTTCTTATGGATGAGCCTACTTCAGCGTTGGACCCCAAGGCTACTGCGGCACTTGAAGAACTCATTTGGGAACTGCACGGAGACTATACGATTTTGATTGTGACTCACAATATGGCCCAAGCAAGACGAGCGAGTGAGGAGACCGCGTTCATGCTATTGGGCAGAATGGTTGAGCACCGTGTAACCGAACAAATCTTTCTAGCACCCCAAGAAGAAGAGACCGCTGACTATATTGAGGGTCGCTATGGCTGATCAGTGGTAACCTACTTGAATCAGCCTGAAGCTTAGGAGCTTGTGAATACTCGGTAGAATGGTGTAGCGTATTATTTACCTAGAACTGCATTCGCAATGCTTTGAGTGACTGTGAACTCATAGAGCAAAAATCCTGCTGACATTGCGTAGTAATTCTCCCAGTCGATAGGGTGTCTTATGTCGGATTCTCCACTCTCGGAGACGGCCACCAACGCCGTCGAGGCACTCCTCGATGAGGTCACGGCAGAACCCCAACCCCAGCCTGTCCTGCAGGTCGAGAACCTGAGCGGGAAAGTTGCAATCGTGTCAGGTGGATCGAGTGGGATTGGCCGTGCGGTTGCCTTGGAACTCGCGCGTTGTGGCGCTCATATTGCGTTTTGTTATCTGGATGACGGAGGTCAATCTCGTAGCGAAGCTAAAGAGGTAGCGAGTGAGTTACGACAGATGAAAGTGCAAGTGCTTTCCTGCTCTTGCGATGTAAGGGAATCAAGTGACGTCAATTCTTTCGTGTCCGAGACAGAGGAGGAACTTGGGAGCATTGATGTCTTGGTGAACAACGCTGGGATCGGACGTGATGCACCGATCTGGCTTATGACTGATCATGACTGGGAAGCTGTGCTCCGAACTAACTTGGACGGCGCCTTTCACTTCACGAGGGCTGTAGCCCCCTCAATGCGTGCCCAAGAATATGGGAAGATTGTCAACATCACATCGGTGCATGGAATGCGTACTGAGTTCGGTATCTCCAATTATTCTTCGTCTAAGGCCGGTCTCATCGGCCTAACTCGCAGTAGCGCGGTTGAGCTGGGGCCAAAGAACATCAATGTGAATGCTGTCGCTCCTGGTTATGTGCGCACGACCCGACTCACCGAAGGTGTGTCACCTGAGATTCTAGACCATGCTCGAGAGAGATCCGCTCTTGGCCGTTTGGGTGATCCGCAAGATGTGGCGGGTGTGGTTTTGTTTCTTTGCTCCGAGGCAGCCCGGCACATCACCGGAGCGATCATCACTGTTGATGGTGGATACGTTCTCTAGGACTCATTGCCTATAGTTGCAACGCAGCCCATCATCCCGACCATGTCAATCCTGAGTAGAGTGGCCAGGGCCATCGATGGCTTCAATGAGAGGATTGGCGCCATGATTCGTTGGCTGACGTTGGTCATGGTGCTCGTAGGAGCAGCTACTGCGGTTCTCAGATATTCCTCAAGAGGTCTGGGGCTTTCGTTCAATCTTACTCCTCCGACTGAGCTGCAATGGTACCTCTTTAGCCTGATTTTCCTACTGGGTGCAGCGTATGGGTTAAGACATGACGTACATGTTCGCGTGGATGTACTCTATTCGGAACTCAACCCCAAGAAACGAGCTTGGATAGACCTTATAGGGCACGTTCTTTTTCTCATCCCGTTCTGCGTTGTAATGCTGTACGTGTCATGGCCTGCAGTCCAAAATTCCTGGTCCATACGTGAGATGTCACCAGATCCTGGTGGCCTCCCGCGGTACCCTATCAAGATGGTGATCTTGCTCTCGTTCGTTCTGCTGGTTGGCCAGGGCTACAGCCAGATTTTGAAGCAGGTAAGTATTTTGAGAAGTGATGGCGACCAAGAACTCTCAACTGTAGACTCGCAGCATGAGGCAGGCTCATGAATTTGTGGGGACCCGCGATGTTTATTGGGGTTCTTGTTATGATCTTCAGCGGGTATCCAGTGGCGTTTTCGCTAGCTGGTACTGCACTGATATTTGCCGGATTAGCATCGATGTTTGGTCAATTCGATCTAGTGCTCCTCTACGCTCTTCCGGAGCGGACATTCGGTACTATGTCGAACCAAGTTCTGCTTGCGGTTCCGTTCTTTATTTTCATGGGTACAGTCCTTGAGAAGAGCAAGCTTGCTGAGCAACTCCTTGAGACAATCGGAGTTCTATTCGGTCGATTTCGTGGTGGCCTCGCCGTTGGCGTGATCTTTGTCGGGGCGCTGCTTGCAGCTGCAACCGGTGTGGTAGGAGCTAGCGTGACAGCTATGGGTCTCATATCGCTCCCCGTTATGCTCCGTAACGGGTATGATGAAAAACTCAGCCTTGGGGTTATTTCGGCCGCGGGTACACTGGGGCAGATCATTCCACCTTCGATCGTCCTGATTGTACTTGGTGACCAGATGGGTGTCAGTGTTGGAGATCTCTTCCGCACTGCATTGGTTCCGGGGCTTATCCTCACCGGAGGATATGCAGCCTACGTTGCTATTCTCGCTTTCTTCAATAAGGAAGTTGCTCCAGCGCTACCGGAACACATGCGCTCTACTGGGATGGAGTTGGCTAAGCAGGTAGTGCTATCACTTCTCCCACCGCTTATTCTCATCATTGTCGTTCTAGGCAGCATTTTTGCTGGGATCGCTACACCAACAGAAGCGGGAGCGCTTGGTGCTGTGGGTGCGATGCTTCTCGCGATGGCCAATCGATCACTGACGATGTCGGCACTTAGATCAGCAATGGAGGATACGAGCCGCCTCACGATCATGGTGGTGTTTCTTCTGATTGGCTCAACTGCCTTTGCTCTCGTATTCCGTGGCCTGGAAGGAGATCTTTGGATTGAAGGTGCATTGACTGGTATCCCGGGCGGAGCCTTGGGCTTCCTCATCGTGGTGAACCTAGTGGTTTTTGTACTCGGATTCTTTATCGACTTCTTTGAGATCGCATTCATCATTGTTCCACTTATTGTGCCGCCGGCGTTGATCTTAGGTGTGGACCTTGTGTGGCTTGGAATAGTGTTGGCGGTGAATATCCAGACATCATTCCTCACACCGCCATTCGGGTTCAGTCTCTTTTACCTAAGGGGTGTCACTCCCCCTGAGATACCAACGATCTCGATGTACAAGGGTGTGGTCCCATTCATCGCAATCCAACTCGTTGTTCTTGCTGGATTGATATGGGTGACAGTTCCGAAATAACTAAGCGAGCCTCTGCCGACTTTTTGAAAGGCTGGGACGTATGACTGAAGAAGAGCTCGCTCGCGTCTGGGTCGGCGGACACAGAAAGCTTAGAAGGGACCCAACCTTCGGGCCTTGGGTGAGACGTGTCGGATCAATACATCTGCCCGTATCAGACGTCACGCCCTTCTTTTACTTGGTCAGGACGATCTGTTATCAGCAACTCGCTGGGAAGGCGGCTCGCACGATTCACGGCCGATTCATTGAAGCTGTGGGACGTGATGTCTCTCCAGAGAACGTTTTGCGCTTGTCAGAATCTACACTCCGCGGTGCCGGGCTTTCGGGTAACAAGTTGAGCGCGATTCGTGATTTGGCGAAAAAGATTCAGTCCGGCGAATTAGAAGTACACGATCTGGAAATGAAGTCTGATGAAGAAATCGTGAGCAGGCTGACCGTCGTCAAAGGAATCGGTGAATGGACGGCCCATATGTACCTTATGTTCCGGTTACACCGTCCGGATGTGTGGCCAGTGGGTGATCTGGCCGTGAGGGTAGGTTACGCCAAAGTGCAGGGTATGTTAGAGGATCCGAGCAAAAAAGAACTCAGACCACTCGGCGATCCTTACCGTCCATGGCGCAGCGCAGTTGCTTGGTATTGTTATAGAGCGCTAGAGACTGAACTTACGTGATAAGGTGGTTGGGGTAGGTACGGTCGTTCACGAGTTCCTATCACTCATCCTGCTTCGATTTTTGGGAACGTAAACCTGGCGTATGCGCCCTCATTTCCTGCGGAATAGGGAAACGCTTGGTTCCGGAATGCACTGAAGGACTCGAAGACCGTTCGAAATACAGGATCAGCCGCTGCCTGTTCCTCCAGGTAGGCGTTTGATTCCCTCCATGCTGCCTCCATGATCTCTAACGAAAATTCATGGAGCATGACTCCCTCTTCTTTGATCAAGCGCTGGAGTGCAGCTGGATTAGCTTCATCATACCCAGCTAGCGTCCAAGAGAGTATGTCACCGCACGCGGTCTTTATGATTTCCTGGTACGCAGTTGGCAGCTCATCCCAAGCTTCTCTGTTGACCATAAGGCTCGCGGTGGAGCCAGGCTCCCACCAACCAGGGTAGTAGTAATTCTTTGCAATTTGATGAAATCCCAGCTTCTCATCGTCATGTGGCCCAACCCACTCAGTGGCATCGATTGCTCCTCTTTCGAGTGCTGGGTAAATCTCAGGAGCTCCGAGGTTCTGAACTGTGACGCCGAGTCTCGACATGATTTCGCCGCCAATCCCAGGGATCCTCATTCTGAGTCCCGTAAGATCCGAGAGGCCCCCAACAGGTTCACGGAACCAACCACCCATTTGCCCCGCTGTGTTCCCCATCGGAAAGCTGATTACACCAAAGTCTGCATAAATCGAATTAATCAGATCAAGCCCACCTCCGTGGGTAAGCCATGATACTTGCTGGCGCGGATCAAACCCGAATGGGACGGTAGTGTCAAAAGCCAAGGCTGGATGTTTCCCCGTATAGTAATACCCAGGGGAGAACCCACATTGCGTCGTACCCTGCATGACGGCGTCCATGACTTGGAGAGGCGGTACGATTTCCCCTGGTGCATAAACGCGAATCGTGAAGTTGCCACCAGTCGCTGCTGAAACTTGTTCGGCGAGTCGATCCGTCGCCCCGTAAAGGATATCGACACTAGGGGGATAGCTCGTAGCCAGTCTCCATTCTACACGTGGGCCACTCACCACCCCTCCATCAACTGCTTCGGTTGTACCCTCACCACCGCTACATGCGCCGAGCGCTGCTAATCCCGTCCCTGCACCAGCCTTCTTAAGGAAGTCTCGTCTCTTGATTGTCATCTCACCTCGATCTTGTGCACGGCCACCCTCAGGTATTGGAGGGCAATGAAGTAACCGGTGACTCGGCTGCCGGCAATCTAGCGCTGAAGGCCCGTTGGTCGGATCTTCAAGCACATGATGCTCGTCAAGTGTCCCGCTTCGAGGTAGATATGCTAAGTATCCGTTGGCGTACCGTTCTGTTCGCTTTTGTTGTCACTCTTGCTCTAGCGCCGTCCAAGATCTCGACTCAGCAGGTTGAGTCAGTCCGATCTCAGGAGGGAATGGTGTCCTCTCAGCAATGGATCGCGAGTCAGGTTGGCGCGGACGTTCTGTCCTCAGGAGGGAATGCGGTTGATGCTGCAATCGCTACTGGCTTCGCACTTGCCGTCACTCATCCGACAGCCGGAAATATTGGCGGTGGTGGTTTTATGGTCATTCGTTTTCCTAACGGGCAGTCCACAGCCATTGATTTCAGGGAGAAGGCGCCACTTGCATCAGATGCTAAAATGTGGCTCGATGAAAACGGAGAGTACTCTTCTGATATTCATCACAGATCACATAAAGCTGTTGGGGTTCCGGGAACAGTGGCTGGTTTTGATAAGGCCCATAGACTTTATGGCGCAGCCGCTTGGGCAGATTTGGTTCAACCTGCAATTGACCTAGCTGGGGAAGGATTTGAATTGAGTGAGTCTCTAGCAGGTTCGATCGAGCGCTTTGCGAGCAGGAGCCCCTATGAAGCTACTGTTAGTGTTTTTTCCAAAGGTGGCACACCCTATCAAATCGGTGAGAGCTGGAGTCAGCCTGATCTAGCAAGGTCTCTTGAGCGCATTCGGGATGATCGCCGAGACGGATTTTATCAGGGAGAGACAGCGGACCTCATAGCAGCGGAGATGCGTCGTGGGGAGGGGCTAATCACCCTAGAAGACCTAGCTCGGTACCAAGCAAGAGAGCGAGCTACGATCCAAGGCACATACCGCGGTTACGACATCATCTCAATGCCGCCACCAAGTTCAGGTGGAGTCGCCATTGTGACCATGCTCAACATTCTCGAAGCGTATGATCTTCCAGGCATGGGCCACAATAGTGCGGAGTATATCCACCATCTTGCGGAAGCTATGCGCAGGGCTTATCGGGATCGTGCTCAATTTCTTGCCGATGCTGATTTTAGCGATGTCCCTGTGCAGCGATTGACGAGTAAGAAGCACGCGACTTGGCTGCGCAGAAACATTGATTCTGAACGCGCCTCGGTCTCCCATCCGACGGACATAGAGATGGCCCCTGAGAGCCCTGAGACAACTCACTATTCTGTAGTTGATGCGAATGGCATGGCAGTTTCGGTGACATATACTCTAGAGTCTGGCTACGGATCTGGCATTGTAGTCCCAGGGGCCGGATTTCTGCTGAATAATGAGATGGGTGACTTTAATGCCGGCCCTGGGCTGACGAATGAAAGCGGGTTAATCGGCACGGCTGCGAATCTTGCTCGACCACAGCAGCGTATGCTGTCTTCAATGTCGCCCAGCATAGTGGCCAGAGACGGAGCACTGGTTGCAGTAATTGGATCACCGGGAGGGCGTACCATCATCAACACAACGTTGCAACTCATTCTGAATATGGTGGAGTTCGGAATGAGTATTCCGGAGGCGGTAGCTGCTCCACGAATCCACCATCAGTGGTTGCCCGATCGAATACGGGTAGAATCCAATGGTATTTCGGCGCAAGTACAGTCTCAGTTAGAGCAGATGGGCCATATTGTTCAAGTAGGGGGTAGACAGGGATCTGCCAATTCAATTGGTATTGACTTGACTACCGGTGAACGCATTGGTGCTCCAGATCCGAGGAGCCCGGATTCGGGCGCCCGGGGTAACTGATTTTAAGCCTTGTGGGAGCGCGGATAACTTGTATCTAGATTTGAGTAAGCCTGCAGTCGGAGAAATGATGAGGAAAATGATGCTCAAGTCAGCGATATTGATTCTGTCAGGGCTGTTTCTTGTAGCTCCTGTACGAGCTCAGTCAACTGGCCCCTCGCACGCGGGCTTTGATCCAAATGCACCTCTTGGAGGCCACTACCATGACGGTGAATTAGGGGACAAACTTCTCGGCCTAGAGTCCGACCTCAAGTGCAACTGTGGCTGTGGCTTAGACCTACATTCATGCCAGTTTCAGATGCAGTGTGGCGTATCGCCTGTTTGGTCCAAACGCATCCGCGATGCGCTTGAGAGCGGAGAGACAGTCGAGGTGGTTGAGGCGGGCTTTGTAGCTGATTTCGGGACAGCGGTTCTACTGGCGCCACCACCCGAGGGGTTCAACTTGGTCGGCTACCTTCTGCCTGCAGTTGCGATTTTGGGGGCGGGAATGCTATTAGGGCTGCTCGCCAGAGGCGGGACTGTGTCTGGTGAATATGTTCCGGTTACCGAACCTAGCGATGAGGATGTAGCACGTCTCCGCGAAGAACTGCGGAAGCTAGATGAGGAAGAAAGTCCGGACTGGTAAAACGAGTTGCTGTGGCACCCCTAGAGCGTTTCTTATTTGAGTAGGGCAGGAAAATGGTGAGAGCGCTGGCGCTTCAGTCGTTCACATAGGTAAGCCAACCATGAGGGTCATCATTAGCACCCTTCACAGTTTCCCAGAAGTTAGCTTGTAAATTTAGGGAGATCGGTCCAGCCTTTCCCTCACCAATGAAGATCCCATCCACACTTCGGATTGGGGTGACTTCGGTAGCAGTGCCGGTGAAGAATAACTCGTCAGCAGTATAGAGGCTCTCACGGGGAATGTGCTGTTCTCTCACGTCATACCCGAGGTCTCGAGCGATGGTGATTACGGCGTCGCGAGTAATTCCTGCTAGAGACGTTCCATCCAAGAACGGACTAATGACGACACCGTCACGAACCAAAAAGATGTTCATCCCACTTCCTTCACTCACCAGTCCATCTGGACCAAGAGCGATCGCATCTCCGTACCCGTTCTCAATAGCTTCCATCTTCATGAGCTGAGCACTTAGGTAATGGCCGCCAGCTTTGGCTCGTGATGGATACGTGTTAGGAAGCGCACGTTGCCAGGAAGAGACGCACACATCTACGCCATTCTTTAGCGCTTCTTCACCGAGGTAGGTACCCCACGGCCATGCTGCGACGAATGTTTCCACAGGGCTCCCAAATGGGTTGATTCCCGGGGATCCATAACCACGCAGTACCATCGGTCTGATGTAGCCGTTTGTGAGTTCGTTCTTTCTCACGGTTTCTAAACATGCGGCCTTGATCAGCTCTACTGGATGTTCTGGTACCATCCGGTAAATTTTTGCCGAATCCATCAAACGCCTAATGTGTGCGTTGAGTCTAAAAAGTGCCGGTCCGTTATCGGTTTCGTAAGCTCGGATCCCTTCGAACACCGAAGTACCAAACTGAACAGCTGTTGAAAGCAGATGCAGGTTTGCGTCTTCCCAATGGACAAACTCACCATCTCTCCAGATCCATTCAGCTTCTTGGAATCCGACAGCACCCATCAGACAAGCCCCTTTATCCAGCCGCCATCGACGGCAATTGATTGTCCAGTAACGTAAGACGCTTGCGTGGAACACAAGAAGGCCACAACCGCAGCCAGTTCATCCGGATCCGCGAGGCGACCCATAGGAATCTCACGTTCCCAGCCCTGGTAAGCGCCTTCCAAGCTAACACCATCACGCTCTGCCACGACTTCTGCTAGGTGAATCAGCCTCTCTGTTCGAGTATATCCAGGGAGGACATTGTTTACTGTCACATTAAATGGGGCGACTTCGTTTGAGACAGTCTTCGCAAAGCCTGTGACTCCTGCCCGAATCGCATTTGATAGGATCAATCCATCGACTGGTTGCTTGACCGAGATTGATGTCACGTTCACGATCCGCCCCCACTTGCTCTCCTTCATGCCCGGCAAAACCGCACGGACTAGATTAACGACGCTCTCGAAGTTCTGGGCAATTGCGTGTCTCCATACTTCGGGTGTGTGCGATTCGAATGGGCCGGCCGCGGGTCCCCCAGTATTGGTGACCAATACGTCTATCTTTCCAAAAGCTTTTTCAGTTTGAGCTACGAGTGAATTAACTCCTTCGGGATCTGTGAGATCAGCTGCGATACTAGTAACGGTTGCTCCCGTAGCCTCCACAATCTCAGCCTGGACATTGGCAAGCTTATCAGCTGAGCGGGAGTTGATAACCAGGCGTACTCCCTCCATGGCGAGTGCATGAGCAATCGCCTTTCCTAGGCCCTGGCTCGAGCCACATACGAGTGCTGTTTTGCCTTGGATTCCTAGGTCCATATCACTTTTGATGGAAGTAAGTATCGGTGCCGTCCAGCCAATCCTGGCGGGGCGGGGAAAAGACGTCTACATCAAACGTGTCTTCGAGGGCCTCAGCTTTATGAGGAACGTTCGATGGTATGTAGAGGGTTTCACCTGCTGAGACGATAAACTCTTGGGAGTCATCTGAACCTTCTTCGCCAATCCAGAAACGGAGTGCCCCTTCGATGATCCATGTGAGTTGCTCATTTTCATGGGAGTGCATCGGTACGATCGCACCTTTATCAAGATGCACGTGAGCGAGCATCATGCGTTCTCCCGAGAATAAGCGGCGCTTGATGGTGTCCGTGACATTTTCCAGAGGGATATCATCCCAGGGTGTGGGGCGTAGTGGAGTGTCGCTCATTCTTTATTCCTGGTTTGCTTGGAGAACCGGCCAATCGGAGCCCCAAGGTGCTCGATGTCAATGGTCAGCATAAGCTTTCTGTTGTTACGAGCGGATCCTCGAATCTCCGAAAGGGCAAATGAGTCCACTTTTATGGAGTGAATACCATGGATGATGGAAGTCCCAAAACTGATGCGGAGTGGAGAGAGCTTCTGAGTGGTGAGGAGTACAGAGTTCTCCGCGAGCAGGGTACCGAACCGGCCTTTTCGGGAAAGTACTGGGATGAAAAGCAGCCTGGAATCTATCGATGTAGAGGTTGCGGATCTCCTCTGTTCACAGCCGCTGCAAAATATGATTCGGGTACAGGTTGGCCCTCGTTTTATGAGCCAATTGACAACGACGTGGTCGAAACCGAGACGGACAGTTCACTCCTGATGACCAGAACCGAAGTACATTGTTTGCGGTGCAGGGGTCACCTTGGCCATCTCTTTCCTGATGGTCCACAGCCGACTGGTCTGCGCTACTGTTTGAACTCATGCTCACTTCAACTAGACCAGACGGAGGCCTCGGGGGACTCGTTATCAGGAGATGAACCCAACAGTTTTTCTGGCGAAGTAAGTGATGGCTAAGGCAATACCGCCACGCCAAGGGTAAAACTCCCTACTTCAGTTCGCCAAAGTATCTCTCCAGTGTCCACATCGATCGCAACTACTCCACCGAGCGTCCGTGTGTCTCCCTCGTAAGTCACGTACACTACGGTTGGGTCCTGACCAAATGCGACACCATGTGGGTGTGGCCCAGGCACATCGATTTCAGTAGACTTAGCACCGTCTAAAGTGGCAATTGTTACGGAGCCAGAACCTCTGTTTGCAACAACTACGGTTGATCCACCAGGGGCGATTGCCAACTGAGCTGGCTGGCTGCCGGTGATTATTTGAGAGCTTTCACGAATTTTCTTGCTGATCTCTAGCTCCAGGGTTTTACTCCCATTAGCCAATGTCACTAGAAGGTTTTTCCCTTCTGGCATCCAGGCCGCATTCAAGGGCCTGCCTCCGGCCTCCCCGACGGTAAGACGGTTAATTTCAATAAATCCGGCAGTTGCTATGATCACCAACTCGTCACTGAGCGGGCAGGTCACTGCTACCCGGTCTCCGCTTGGTGAGAAGACCGCATCGTGAGGTGCTGGGCATAGTTTGGGGTTTGCCAGAACGGTTAGGTCATCAGTCCGGACGAACGCCACTCGACTTTTCACTCCCCCCCCGCTTAGCCAATAGTCAGGAATTGCCGCGATTAACCCGTCAGGACTTAATCGGATGCGGGAGGCTCCATTGGTTGGGAGGGCTAACCTCCCAACCAAACGGAGTCCATCTGATTCATATTTCCAAAGGGATGGTTCTCCGTGTGACAGGGTTGCATAGAAATGGGATCCATCCGGTGAGACTGTGACAGAGTGAGGTTCGTCCCGCTCGCCAGGACGGGTGAGCATCGAGTACAAAGATCTGATCAGTGAAGCCCGAGGTGATGAGGAGGCGTTCCCCAGGAACAGGTGAGCATGCGGTGGCCAGGATCACCAATCCCACAAACACTCGGAGCGTCACCCTAACTAGGTCATAGATCACCTCGGCGGCTCGAGTCCTAAAAGTCCTTCGTTCATGTCCGAGACCCAGACAAGACCTCCGTGAAACTGTGGTGCCCAGCTGCAAGTATCTCCACTTCCCCGGTTGCAAGTACCAGATCCTCCGTTATAGGCAAACCCGGCTATCTCACGACCCTGGTGATCTAGTTCTCCCAACAGATCACCAGTCACATCAAGTGCTCGAACTCCGTTTCCGTACCAAGCCAGGTAGAGCGTCCCGCTACCCTCATCAAGCCAGAAGTTATGCGGAGTCTGACCGGGCACTCTAAATGTGGCCACCTCTCGGGGTTCTAGAAGATTTCGTAGATCCACGACGTGCATAATCCCAGGGGAGTCGAAATCTTCCTCACCGACGAAGACGTAGCCTGATTCCGGCCAGTACCATGCGTTATGTGTTTGTCCACCGAGTTCTGAGAGCCTAGATACTTCAACTGGGTTTTCGGGTGATCCGTCAGCGATACCGTTCCCAACATCTAGGATTACTAGTCCAGCATTCCAATGTGAGAGAAATGCCAGACCATCCCGTACATAGACGTCGTGAAGAAAGCTTTCTCCGGCCCAGAAACGAGCCACAACACTCGGATTTTCAGGATCAGAGATATTGAGTATACGGAGTCCATTTCCTACTCCGTCCACCACGAGATACGCGTAATCTCCTTCGATCCATACGTTATGGACGCCCGACTCCAATTCAGTTGTGAACCGACTGACAACCGTGGGCTCTAGTGGGTTGTCGAGATCTAGGATCGTGATCCCGTTCAGGGCATCATTCGAGCCTTCATGGGTAATAATTGCTAACTCGCCGTCTGTCCTGACTTTGACGTCATTCACCACTCTCGCATCAATCTCAATCGAGAAACTCTTCTCAATGTTTTGAAGAGTTGTTCCAGAGGTTGAGATATCCCAAATGTTGAGGGTGTTACCGAAGCTCGACTGTGTTCCAGTTTGTCGTGTGCCCCACGTACCACTGTACAAGACATCCCCATGCAGCCAAAGGTCCGAGGTATAGCGTCTGACCTCACGGCCGGTACGAGCCACGATGAATGAACCGTCAATGTTTCTATGCAGGACATCTAGTACCAAAGTGTCCGCGACGGTTCCAGCCTGGGCGATTACAGACATTGGTCCAGTCTTATAGCCGACAAATCGGCCATTTTTCGTAACATATCCGGCTTGTGATGGTTGGACTGACCAGTATACGGGGACTCCCTGGAGTAAGGTCCCAGCTTTATCGCGGGCTTCTAGGGGTAGGTTGATCACGTCCCCAGCCCTAGGGTCGAAGGAAGGGGCCAGGATCTTCACACTCGTAACAGCTGTTTCCAATTCGCTAAGAACCGTGAAGCGGACGGCAAGCAAAGCACTTACTTCTGGACCACGAGCGCGCACCCAAGTGTCGTACTCACCAGAGTTCATAGATCCATCTAGAGAAAGTTCCAAGGTAAGAAGACGCTCGTCTCCTGGATTGAGAGTAGGGACCTCGACAGGATCCAGTGACAATCGTGATCCTGGTACCATCGATCCACCTAGATCACGAATCTCACCCGGTATGAGTTCTACCGGACCAATCGACTGCCCTCCTGTGTTACGGATCTCAACCTGGCCTGCCCGCTCGAGTCCAAGCTCGAGGACCGGCTGCGAGAATTCAAGGTGTGGTGGAAGTTCAGGCTCAGAAACCCCACAAGAAGAAACCAAGATCCCTAATGTTACCGTAGCAAGCAGGCTTGGTTGGACCCGTATGATCAACTCAGGTCTCCTCTTCGATGAGACGATGATTACCTTATAAAACTACACCTATCAAGGAGGTATCCAACATCTTGAGATGGTGTCTGATGTGAGCGGTGCAGAATTGTTGGCCCGAAGATTGCTGTGGTATATCTGAGTAGGATAACGTTCGCACAACGGACCTATGAGATCATGTTTCGGCTTGAATTAATGGTATTGCTTACTCTCGCCCTCGTAGGGTGCGGAGAGCCAGTCGATTTGGTTTTGCCCTCCAGTGCCGAGATTGAAGCTCACTACCTTTATGAAGGTTCCCTTGGCGCTGAGGTTAAAGGCAACGTCGCGGTGGTAACTGTTGGCCAATCTGCGCGACAGCTCCGGCGTGGAGGTACCCTGTGGGCGAAAGTCGGTCCTTACATTTTCCTTTTTAGTGAAGAAACTCAACAACTGTTGAATGATTATCCGAATCTGGCTGCTGTCAGAGTTATAACCATGGTTGGAGAGAGTGAGGTCGCGAACGTACTCCTGGGGAGGGATGCCCTCAGTGATATCCAGTGGCGCAGGGCACTCAATATTGCGGGCCGAGCACGTGTGAATGGTACTCGACGCGTCACACTTCTCCAGGATCTTGTCCGTTGGGGTGAAGACCACGCGGAGGAATACAACTACAATCCCAGGTACACGCGCAGTAAATGAGCTGGATCCTCTATGGACCTGGTTAGAGCACTGAGAATATCTGAGACCCGATGTCGCAAACTATTACTGTGATCCCCGGAGATGGGATTGGTCCGGAAGTTACTCAGGCCGTGCTTGCGGTTCTGAAGGCAGCTGATGCGGATCTTGAGTATGATGAGCAAATTGCTGGTCTTGTAGCGCTGAAAGAGGTTAGAGATCCGCTACCGAAGGCAACTCTGGATTCTGCTGAACAGAATCGCGTCATCCTCAAGGGGCCACTAACTACTCCTTCCGGCTCAGGCTTTCGGTCTATCAACGTTGCGTTTAGAAAGGCCTTTGATCTTTACGCCAACGTGCGTCCAGTCAGGACACTTGTACCCGGGGGCCGCTACGAAGACATAGATCTCGTACTAATTCGTGAGAACACCGAAGGCCTCTACGTCGGTGTAGAGCACCATATCGGGATGCATGGAGATCCTCGTGCGGCTGCGGAGTCAGTAATGATCATCACGAGATTCGGTGCGGAAAGAGTATGTAGGTACGCATTTGAGTATGCCCGAGCGAACGGAAGGAAAAAGGTTACCTTGGCGCACAAGGCAAACATCTTGAAGTTCACCCAAGGCTTATTCTTGGAAGTAGGACGCAAGGTTGCTGAGGATTTCCCTGACATCGAGTGGGAAGACCGTATTATTGATGCTACTGCGATGCATCTTGTCCTAGATCCCTATCAATTTGATGTGCTTGTTATGGAGAACATGTTCGGAGATATCTTGTCTGATCTCATGGCTGGACTTGTCGGTGGACTTGGCTTTGCACCAGCCGGCAACATTGGCATAGATACCGCAATGTTCGAGGCAGTGCATGGTTCGGCACCGGATATCGCGGGTCAAGGGATCGCGAATCCCACGGGACTGCTCTTGTCAGCTTGTCTAATGCTAGACCACATCGGCCAGCATGAGGTTAGTAGTCGCATCAGGTCTGCCATAGATGACGTGATCCGTGCTGGCCAGGCCCTTACCGTTGATATGGGTGGCGGTGCGTCGACCACAGAGTACACTGATGCCCTTGTTGGGGCTTTAGCGTAGAGAGCGAAGAGGGAGCAGATGGGGAGTGACCGCCCAACTTGGCGTAACGGATACCCGGAGGAGGTTACGTGTGTTCGTTGCCTAGATGTGCATGATCAGATGTACCTAGATCGGTTACTCTGGTGTGACCGTTGCAGGATTCGGGCTCGGAACCGAGCCTCTTGGTGGGGTTGGGGAGGTGGGTTCGCATTTGGGGTTGGGGTTGCGATCTATGTTTGGACTGTGGTTCAGCCGACGGATCTGGTGATTGGAGGCTGGTTTGGGACAATCGCTGCGGCGATTTGGATTGGGTCAAAGGTTGCTAGAGAGATCATTTATGGTGGTATGCGATTCCGGAATGCACGAGCAGTTGAAGCTACACCACCTGCCCTTGACTCCCTTTAGCGCGCTACCCCTTAACAGAGGACGAGCTAGATTTCCGCGCACCCGAAACTTATCGGGTACCTAACACTCTCAGAACGGAATCCAGACGATGGCCCGCTTCCAAGGCATCGACTTTTATGACCTAGACGCCCTCTTCTCTGAAGAGGAACGGATGGTCAGAGACACTGTGCGTGACTGGGTAGAGGATCGACTGATGCCGGTCATCGGAGAGGCGTACCATAATCGTCGCTTCCCGACCGAACTTATCCCTGAACTTGGGGAACTAGGTGTGTTCGGTGCTAACCTGCCAGAACAGTACGGCTGCGCTGAACTGAACAACGTGGCTTATGGAATCATCATGCAGGAACTCGAGCGTGGGGATTCCGGTGTGCGATCCTTTACTTCAGTTCAGGGTGCACTTGTGATGTACCCCATCTATGCTTTTGGTAGTGAAGAACAACGCACAGACTGGCTCCCGAAGCTGGCTTCAGGTGAAGCGATTGGTTGCTTTGGGCTGACTGAGCCGGACTACGGTTCAAACCCTGCAGGGATGATCACCACCGCCAAACAGACATCAGATGGCTGGCTCTTGAACGGAGCCAAGATGTGGATCACGAATGGATCGATGGCTGACGTTGCAATTATCTGGGCTCAGACCGGTGAGATTGGCGATGTGAAGGGTATCAGAGGCTTCGTTGTGCCGACGGACACACCAGGCTTTAGTGCAAAGGACCAGGAAGGAAAGCTGTCACTTCTAGCATCCGACACCAGTGAATTAGTCCTGCAGGATGTCGAAATACCTGATACTGCGGTGCTACCTGGTGGAAGCGAGGGTCTCAAGAATCCTCTTATGTGCCTGACGCAGGCACGGTACGGAATTTCGTGGGGAGTTGTGGGGGCAGCGATGGCTTGCTTCGATGAAGCGCTCTCTTACTCCAAGGAACGCTTGATGTTCGAAACGCCGATCGGTGGTAAGCAGATTCAGCAGGTGCGCCTCGCTGATATGCTAACCGGGATCACCCAGGGCCAGCTTCTGTGCTACCGTCTGGGCCGCATGAAGGATGAAGGTACGATGACACCACAGCAGGTATCACTCGCAAAGCGCGCCAACTGTGATATGGCAGCAAACGTAGCACGTGAAGCTCGACGGCTCCTTGGTGCGAACGGAATCCTGGTCGAATACCACTCGATGCGGCACATGGCCAATCTTGAATCGGTCTATACCTATGAGGGTACCCACGACGTGCACTCCCTTATCCTAGGTCAGACTCTGACGGGTATAAGCGCCTTCTAGGGGCGCCGGTCTACCCTGTGAGGATCTTGGTCGATGCAGATTCTTGTCCGGTCAAGGATGAGGTGTATCGGGTGGCTAAGCGCTACGAACTGGATGTCATATTGGTTTCAGAGCGATGGCAGCGGGTGCCCAGTGAACTGTGGATTGAGTTGATTGTGGTGGATAACGAAGGGAGACTTGATGCTGCAGACGATCGGATCGTCCAAGATGCTAGCCCAGCTGACATTGTCGTAACCGAGGACATTCTCTTGGCAGGCCGCTGTCTAGAAATCGGCGCTAGTGTATTGAGCCCGAGAGGTCGAGTGTTCACAGAAGAGACAATCGGGGAGGCAATCGCCACTCGGACACTTATGGCAGAACTTAGGGAATCCGGTGAGATCACTGGTGGGCCTGCCCAGTTCGGAAAGCGCGACCGTTCGGAATTCCTGCAAAGGCTAGATGAAATCATCCAGAAGACACACTTGAGGAAAGATTGACCGAATTCTGCACACGGATAGCTTTCCGCTGCAGTCACACCTGGCCACTATGCCCCGCTAGCTCAACTGGTAGAGCAACTGACTCTTAATCAGTAGGTTCGGGGTTCGAGTCCCTGGCGGGGCACTTGGACAAGTCAAAGCCTCACAAGCACTTACACGCTTGTGGGGTTTTGCTTATGGGACCCTACTGAACTCTTGAGTCTACCATAAGTCTACCAAGGGACTCGTTTTTAGGGGTATTCAGGGGCTAATCGGAGGCAGAGAGATTTCTGCCGATACCCCCCCCTCATTGGCGGCCACGGGGCGGTACTGGTGCGACTCCGCACACATCGCCGCTACTGAAACGCCGTTTCCTGAAAAATATTTGGTAGCTCGGGCGGACAACTCCGGTTAGGGTCTCAAACTGGGCGTGCGGCAGGCGATCCAAAACAAGGTCCTTGACCCTTACGTAACGTCAGGGTCTACCTTGGTGTCATGACGACTCAGACGGAGGCCACGCTCCTTACCGTGAGCCAGGTGGCCAAGATAGCCCACGTGACCGTGCGCGCGCTCCACCACTACGACCAACGGGGACTCCTCGTCCCCTCGGAGCGCAGTGCGGCCGGGTACAGACTGTACAGCGACCGGGACCTGGAGCGCCTCCAACAGATCCTCCTCTTGCGGCAGCTCGACTTCAGTCTGGAGGCGATTGGTCCGCTCATCGATGCGACCGCCTACGACCGGAAACAGGCGCTGGAGGCGCAGCGGGAGTTGTTGCTGGCGCAGCGCGGTCGAACGAACGCGATCATCAGAGGGGTCGATGCGGCACTCTCGGCACTCAAAGGAGATTCACCGATGGACAAGAAGAAGATGTTCGAGGGGTTCGAAGAGATGGACGCCTCGAAGTACGACGTTGAGGCCAAGGAAAAATGGGGCGAGACGGACGCCTACAAAGTGTCCATGCGCCGCACCAAGGCCTACTCCAAGGACGACTGGGCGAGGATCAAGGCGGAGGAGGAGGCCATTCAAGCGGGACTCGCCGAGCTACTGACCTCCGGGGTGTCAGCGGAGTCCGATGAGGCCGTGGACCTGGCCGAACAACATCGGCAGCACATCGACCGCTGGTACTACCCCTGCAGCCCCGAGATGCACGTGGGGCTGTCGGACATGTACACGGCGGATCCGCGTTTCGAGGAGCATTTCGAGAAGCGGGCCAAGGGTTTGGCTTCATACGTGCAGACGGCGATCACGGCGAATGCTCTGCAGGAGTGAGGTATGTGGGTGGGCGAGCGAATCCTGACGCCGGGTGCGCCTTGCCGTTTCACCTCCTCCAGCACATGCTGACAGCTCACTTTCGTCCCCCTCCGAAGGACTGTTAGAGACACCATGAAGATCCCTGTTTTCCGGGCCTCCACGCCCCTCGCAGCTGCGCTTGGCCTTACGCTCCTCATGCTCAGCCTTGGACCCGCTTTCTCCAGCACCGGTGCACTTCTTGCGCAGGACGAGGTACCCATGCGAGGAGACAAAAAAGTCCTCACGATCGACGACTATGCGAAGTGGCGTTCGATCGGGCAGACCTCCATCTCACCCGATGGGCTATGGGTGACGTACGCCTACAGCCGGCGCGAGGTCGACGATTCTCTGTTCATCAAGGAGATCGACGGTGGTGATCCGGCCGTTGTGGTCCGCGGGAGCAGCCCCGAGTTCTCGAAGGACTCTCGGTGGGTTGCTTACTATATCAACCCGCCTGAGCAGGAAGACGGCGGTGGGCGCGGGAATGCGCGAGGCGGGAACGATACCGACCGACCTGCCCGCGTAGTGGAGCTGCGCGACCTGGATACGGGAGAGACACGGAAGTGGGACAACTCCGAATCCTTTGCCTTCGCCGAGGCAGGTCGGGCCTTCATGGTGAAGAAGCGCTCCGCTGATTCCGAAGCCGAGCACGAGGGCACAGACCTGATCGTTCGTTACCTAGACTCGGGCATGGAGGAGTTGATCGCGTATGTGGACGAGTACGGAGCTGATGAGTCCGGCGCGCGGTTGGCCTACACGGTAGATGGGCCGGACGGCGAGTCGAACGGCGTAAGCCTACTTGTGCTCGACACGCGCGTCCGGACTGTGCTTGATGCGGAGCGCGAAGTGACTTACGCGCGCCTGACCTGGGGCGGGGACCCCGATGAACAGGTTGAGACCGCCTTGGATGCGTTAGCGGTGCTCAAGGGGAAGGACGACGACGAGCTGACTGAACGTGTAAATGCGGTCCTACTTTGGCCGGCGGTTTCTGACGGTTCAGAGCCCTTGGTGCTTGATCCACGGCCTGAAGGCAACGAGGAAGATGAAGGAGCCGACGAGGATAGCGAGAGTTCGGACGTTGCCGCAGGTGCCGACGCCAATGGGTACGGCTTGCCCACTGAGCGCGTGTTGAGTGAGAAGGGCGCGCTGCGGTGGTCACCGGACGCGACTCGGCTCTTTGTGGAGACTCGTCTGCAGCACCCGGCACCTGCTGCACTTTGTGAACCCACTGAGAAGAAGGAGGGCGAAGCTGACGAGGAAGGGGAAGGGGCGGATGAGGATGAGGGCCCGATGATCGTGCAAATGGCCACACGTGTTTCGGACGACGGCCGTCCTTTGGGACCTGAAGAGATCTCCGGGGGGGTCTGCCCAGAGTTTGTCGCGGACGTGGATATTTGGCATGTCGGAGATGAGCGGATCCAGTCGATCCAGGAGTCGCGTGCAAGCGCGGACCGCAACCGGACACACACCGGTGCCATCCACATCGAGGGCAGAGGGGAGCTACGTTTCGTCCAGCTGGCCGACGAAACGATGGAGACCGTCCAGATCTCTGACGACGGGCGCTCAGCGATCGGTGCGGATAACCGTGCGTACCGCTCAGATTGGCGCCCGAACTACCAGGACCTCTACCTCGTCGATGTGGATACAGGTGATCGCACGCTGATCCTCGAACAGCAACTTCGAACGCTGGGATTCGACCCTGATGGTAAACACTTCCTCTATTGGAAAGACCGTGACATCTGGAGCTACGACCTAGAAGCTGCACAGCACCGCAACCTTTCAGCGGATGCGCCGGTCAACTTCGAGAACGATCTGTTCGACCGCTTCGGCGAGAAACCGCCGTATGGTATTGCCGGGTGGGCCACGAACGGGGATGCAATCGTGATGCATCGCCACGACCTATATCGTGTCTCCCTGGCCGGTGACGCAACGGAGAACCTCACTCAGGGCTTTGGCCAGGAGAACAAGATCCGTTTCCGCGTGATCGACACGGATCTTGATGAGGATGAGTTCGACCTTTCGAAACCCTTGTACCTGTCAGCGTACGGCGAATGGACGAAGAAAGCCGGATTCTACCGGCTAGACGGTGGAGACCTCGAAGAGCTCGTGTTCGATGATGCGCGTTACGGAAATCTGACAAAGGCCGAGGACTCCGACGTCGCAATCTTTGCACGACAGGACTTCAAGACTTTCCCGGATTTCTGGCTGTCAGACCTCGACCATGAGTCGCGGGTGCAGATTACCGATGCGAACCCCCAGCAGGCCGAGTACAACTGGGGCCGACGGATTCTCTTCGATTACTACACATCTGACGGCATCCGGAAGCAGGGCACGCTTGCCATCCCCGATGACTATGAGGAGGGTGAGCGGCGGCCGATGCTGATCAACTACTACGAGCAGAATTCACAGAACCTGCATAGTTATCCGACACCCAGGTTCCAAGGCTCGCCTAACTTCGCCGGATATGTGAGTGATGGATATCTCGTGATGCAGCCCGATATCCATTTCCGGATCGGACCATCACACGAGCACATGCTTGAGTCGATCGAACTCGCACTCGACGCCGTGATCGAGATGGGATACGTCGACCCGGATCGGGTCGCGCTCCACGGCCACTCCTACAGCGGGCAGGGCTCGACCTACATCGCGACCCACTCCAACAGGTTTGCCGCGATCGTTGCGGGCGCGGCCGCCACGAACCTCGTGAGCGACTTCAATGCGCTCTGGGGCGGGGGTAACAACGCGCACAACTACGATATATATGGACAGGGCCGCCTTGGGACAGACCTCTACAGCGACTTCGAGCTGTACGTCGATCAGTCGGCGGTGCACCATGCGGCCGACATGAATACCCCGCTCCTTCTGCTCCACGGCGAGGACGACGCTACCGTACGCTGGATGCACGCGGTTGAGTTCTACAACGGGCTGCGCTGGTTCGGGAAGGACGTGATGCTGCTGTCCTATCCGGGTGAGGGTCATGGACTACGTCAGTACGAGAACCAGAAGGATTTCCAGATCCGCACGCGGCAGTTCATCAATCACCACTTAAGGGGTGCGCCGACCCCTGCATGGATGGAGTCGGGCCGCACCTTTATCCAGAAGGAGCGGGCCATCGAGATGATGAAGAATGACGAGAAAGGGAATGGCGCCGGTACCGGTGTGAGCCGAGGTCCATCGCCGTCACTCAACCCCTACTTTCCATGATGGAGGCTGCCGTAGTGTGTTGCTACGTGGATTCATCTGTTAATCCACGTAGTAGGCTCCAAACAGGATCATCATCTCGTCTGAACTGAGAAAGCCAAAGTTTATGGTGCTATTCGTATCGTTATTGTAGGTGGCCTGAATCCTCAAGCCCTGACCTGCTTCCAGGGTTAACGTTGGATTCAGTTCCAGGATGGGTGGGTGTTCCCAGTCGTAAGCGATGTAGACCAGTTCGCCATCGCGTGGGCCGCCATCGATGAAAACCCGGAACTCGGTCATATGCTCATGCGCGTGTGAAAAGAGTTGAAAGATCTGAACTTTTTCATCCACCACGAATGTCTTGGTCAACGTAGTGCTTGCTTGAGGAGGCAGGTTGATATCCAGGTTGTTCATGAAGAGGCGCTCAGCCACGTGTTCCACCTGTGAAGAGTCTACGGTGTGTAGGTTAGCGTAGATCTCACCTTGGATGATTTGGCTTGAGCGGTTTACATAGTGCGCATTTATGTCGAACCCGGTGCCCGCGGGGATACGCAGAGCCACACCCGGAGGGTAGTGATAGGTCATGAGAGGCCACTGCGTACCCGTCACGAAGTTCAGGTGCGAGGTGATCATAAGGGTGCTAGGAATATAATTTCCGTTGGTATCACGTATGTCCCTGAAAACCTGAGGGTCTGGAACCAAGATGTCTGGGATGTCGTCGGAGAGGTCGTACAAGATCAGATGATGGCTACCTGGCCGCATCGCCATGTCTACGCGATTGACGAAGAGTGCCTGATCGTTGTTCAGCGGTTCGTAATAGAAGAATTCTCTCTCAAAATTTGGCGCTACATCCCACGGGCCTAGATGCAACTGTACACCACTGGTCGGTACCGGTAGTGGTTCAAATTCAGGGGGCTCATAGCGTTCTATATTATCCAGAACATCTGGGTCAACGACGTTTCCGTCAGCTGGTGCACCGGCCAGGATCCATTGAAGGACAAATTCCAATTCACCGTTCGTGAGTGGTGGCTTGCCCAGCGGCATCAGCGCCCCGTAGCCCGGGTGGTCATCGAAATAGTGCGCTTGATCCGGGGCATTGATCTTTTCCCACAAGAAGCTCTTATCGACGCTCGCCAATCCTTCTGTGCCCACAAGGGTAAGTCCGTCGGCTAGAGCTACTGGATTCTTGGGTGCGCGGTTCACGAGTTGGCTGTACGCGACGCTCGACGTCAGTACGAGATCTGATTGTGTAGCGAAGGATGCCCCTGCGACGTGACATTCAACACAGTTCTTGTCAAAAATTACGGTTTGAATGATGTCCCAGGTGGAAGTTGCCACAGGATCCTGTGGCTCCGGTTCCAAAGAGTTGGAGCTGTCGCTGCAGCCCCAGGCTAGCAGGCCAACCATTGATCCAAGTAGAATTCTATGAATAGGCTTCATAACATCACTCGAGGGTGAGGTATTGCCATGAGATATCTGTTCCAAGCGAGCACAGTGCTGATCTTACTAGTAACCAACACTCTATTTAATGGTGTTGAGGGGCAATTACTAAATATGCCATTGCCTGAGTTGCCAGAAAACCAAGAGATCTTGGTGTCTGAAATAACCCTTGTTCCCGGACAGGAATCCTCACCCCATCGTCATAATGCCCATGTTTTCGTCTATGTATTGGAAGGTCGAGTAAACATGCAGGTTGCGGGAGCGGAGATGGTGACCCTATCACCAGGCGAAATGTTCTATGAAAACCCTGATGATATCCATGTGGTTTCTCAGAATGCCAGTGACACAGAATCAGCTAAGTTCCTGGTGCATATCATCAAGACTATTGGTATGCCAGTCACCACTCAGGTGGGACCCCTAAGCGCTGAAAGAACTTTGTTTGAAAAAGGCCTTAGACACTGAGGATTATCTGATGAACAAAGCCCTGTCACTCTCTCTCGCTCTGATCACTCTTGGGTGTGTTGATGGAGAGTTACCGACGACCCACGAACTCGTCGCCGGCCCCACAACGGTTGCGTTTGGTTATTACGATCCGACCAAGCCCGGTGTGCTCCGGATCCAGTCGGGTGACGTGGTCGAAGTCACGACCATGCTTACGAGCAGCCCCACGCGGCTTCAGCAGATGGGGCTCCCGGCAGCTGAGGTTCAGCCCGAGCTCTCGGCAATCTATGATGAGGTGACTGATCGAGGGCCGGGCGGCCATATCCTCACAGGGCCAATTCATGTTGACGGTGCCCGGCCGGGAGATGTCCTGGAGGTCCGGATTCTGTCCGTAGGGTACTCTATAGACTACGGATACAACGGCTGCAGCGGCTTCGTGCGGGATCTGTGTGATGCTGACCGCCGCTCACGCCTAATCCGGATCGACACCGAGAATGACCAGGCAGAAATCGCTCCCGGTATCGTGGTTCCGCTAGAACCTTTTTTTGGTAGCATGGGCGTAGCACCGCCGCCTGACTCAGGCCGCGTGAGCAGCGTGCCTCCCGGCCGTCATGCGGGCAATATGGACTTGAAGGAACTCGTAGCAGGGACGACGCTCTATATCCCCGTATGGGTCGAGGGCGCTCTGTTCGAAGTTGGTGACGGCCATGCGGCACAAGGTGACGGTGAGGTGAATCAAACAGGGCTTGAGACGTCTCTTGAGGGTAGCCTACAGTTCTTGGTCCATCGAGACTGGACGCTCGACTGGCCACGCGCCGAAACCCCGACGCATCACATACTGATGGGGTTTGACCCAGACCTGGAAAGGGCTACAGAGATCGCTATTCGGGAGACTGTGGAGTTTCTTATGGAGCGGACGGACTTGTCTTCGGGTGAAGCTTACTCGGTGATCTCGATGGCAGTAGATCTTAGGATTACTGAGTTGGTGGATCAAAACGTAGGCGTTCACGCGATGGTACCTAAGGAGCTGCTCCAGGCCGTTGGGATGGGGCGCGAACCATCTGGCCTATTGAACGGGAACTAACCGATACCTTTTGTCTAGATTTGCGCGCGCTTCCGTTCTCCTTATAGGGCTTCTTGGCACACTCGCTTGTGCTTCGACGTCACCGGCGGATTTAGAAACAGCGGACTGTGGCCATCGGGTTGATCCGAGCATCGTGACCCTGGGCCAGAACGTAGTTCTTTCCGAGTCCGGAGAGGTTGAACCAGCACAGGGTCGGCCGATCCAGGAAGGCTGGACTCTAGGACGGTCAGCTGAATCGATCACAGCTCACAACGAACGTGAATATGCTCGAGTTGCTTCCTACATGATGCCGATTCGTGATGCCATTATGTGTGATCTTGATGAAACGAGTCTGACACTCTGGCAGACACTCACAGCAATCTTACGTCTCAATAACATCAAGACAGTCCAAGATCTTTCGGGCACACCAAAAGAACAGATCTACTCAAGCGATGGTATTCACGAGCACTTAACGAATGATGGCCCCGATCACAACGCTATGATGAAATATCTAGAAGAGGCTGAACTAGAGCTGAAGTGCTTGGCGTTCATCAACTTCGACTTCACCAACCCTGAGGGTGCGAACCATTGCGAAATGCATGGTCTAGCCCAAGGCTCAGGTCTAGTTATCCCATAG